>UMKM01028311.1_pt1 | contig 22945 bp, 19 predicted proteins | sample 1966331 | NCBI WGS metagenome assembly UMKM01 (sample SAMEA4836176, study PRJEB28245) | human gut metagenome | biome: gut microbiome; material: fecal sample | place: Denmark | collected 2008 | reverse complement strand
ATTTCCATTGTGTATAGATAGAAAAATTCTAAAGTGGAGGAAACCGGCTGGAATAAGAGGAAAAGTGTGTAAAAAGTATTCGCAGTGAATCGATAAAAGTGTATAAAAAAATTACAAGTTAAAAACTAATTATGTCGAAAAGAATAAAAACGTAAGAAAGCGCTTGTGGATTGCATAAGTTATGCTATAATGATTACGGTTCGACAAAACAAATAGAGAGCATTTAGAAATGTAATGGAGGCTTACTGATGTACAAGAGAAAACCGGATGGTTGGCTTAAGCACGTCGATTTTATTATTCTGGATTTATTAAGTATGCATCTGGCATTTGTAATTGCCTTTGTTATTCGCCAAGGAGCTGCATTGCCCTATGCAGATTCGTTTTACCGCAATATCGCTATTGTGCTTTCTCTTTTGTACCTGGTTGTAATCTTTTTAACACAAAGTCATAAAGGCATTATGAGAAGGGGGTACTACAAAGAGTTAGTCGCGAGTGTGAAGCATGTTACTTATATTGTTGGCTTGCTTTTGTGTTATTTATTTTTTACCCAGACGTCAAAGAATTATTCGAGAATTATTTTTTTGATTATGTGGGTAATTCAGATAGGTTTGACCTATCTGTTTCGAATTCTATGGAAAGAAAGAATTAAGAGGTTATCTGAGTCAGGGGAAGGCCATAGATCGTTGCTTCTTCTTACTACCAGTGAGCGGGCTCAAAAAGTTATCAAGACTATGAAGGATAACAATTATGAGTATTTAAAGTTTGCAGGTGTGGGGATTTTGGACAAAGATATATGTGGCAGAGAGATTGAAGGAGTTTCCGTTGTAGCCAATGTAGACAACGTGTTGAATTGGATAAAACAAAATTGGGTAGACGAAGTATTCATAGAGATGTCGACGGAAATGCAAGATGCAGTAATTTCCCAGCGCCTAGTGGACAGTTGTATGGAAATGGGAATTACAGTGCATCGGAAGCTGGCAAAAAATATTATCAACTCCCGTAACCAGTCCATAGAAACTCTTGCTGGATACACTGTGCTTTCAACTAGCGGGGTAAATATGATAACCACAAAGCAGCTATTTTTTAAGAGAATTATTGATATCTGTGGTGGGTTTGTAGGTTGTATTTTGACAGGAATCGTCTTCCTTTTTGTGGCTCCGTGCATTTACGTAAAATCTCCAGGTCCAATTTTCTTTGCTCAAGTTAGAGTAGGTAAAAATGGCAAACTCTTTAAAATTTATAAATTCCGAAGCATGTATATGGATGCTGAGGAGAGGAAGAAAGAGTTGATGGCTCAAAATGAAATGCAGGGATTTATGTTTAAGATGGAAAACGATCCCAGAATTATCAAAGGCATTGGAAGTTTCATTCGAAAAACTTCTATTGATGAGTTGCCACAGTTTTGGAATGTGCTGAAAGGAGACATGAGTCTGGTAGGAACTAGACCGCCGACACTCGATGAGTGGGAACAGTATGAACTTCATCACCGAAAGAGGTTGGCAATTAAACCTGGAATCACTGGCATGTGGCAGGTGAGTGGCAGAAATAACATCACCGATTTTGAAGAAGTTGTGGAGTTGGATACTAAGTACATTTTGAATTGGTCTTTTAAATTGGACATTCTGATTCTACTGAAAACGGTGCTGATCGTTCTGAAAGGACGAGGAGCGGCATAAAAAAGGAAATTAGTCGTTACAATTCAGATTTCCAATGTCCCGCGATGCGTTTTAGAACGTTTTGCACAAAAATTCTGAGACATACTTGCGCCAAACTGCTGTTTGCAGCAGTTTGTGTGCATCGCGAAGCATGTGATCGCTCACAAACCGCAAGTGAGTGAACAATAGCAATTAGCCAGATGTTGAATTATAAGATTGATTGGAAAACTTGATTTTACTCGACAGCTGTGTTATTTTGATAGAAACAAAACAAATATAATGTAGAGCATACTGCTGTTTTCATTTGTGAATATGAGTTTAAGAAAAGCCCCTGGTGGGTTTTTCTTAAGCCCTATGGTTGGATAATTTTAGAAAAGCAGCCAGAAAGTAGTAGGAGAGCAGTGGGAGAGAAGCTGTATGGCGATGAACTACGAATAATAACAATTATTTGGAGTTGGCAAAAATTTTAAAAAGCTAAGAGATGAGAGGATTTTCATGGGTACAGAATATATGGAAAGAAAACGATATCCTATTTTGAATACTTATGTAAATGCAATTTCAATGGAAGAAACCCTTCGCGAAATAGAAAAGATAATACAAAAAAGAATTCCGACTCAGCATGTTGTTATCAATGCTTCAAAGGTCAATTTGATGGAAAAAGATTCTAAATTAAGAATGATTGTTAATAAGTGCCCTTTGATTAATGCAGATGGCGCCTCCATTGTATGGGCAGCAAAGAAACTCGGTGTTCCTTTGAGAGAAAGAGTTACTGGAATTGACCTTTTTTCACAGTTAGTTGCTTTATCAGAAAGAAAAGGATATAAGATTTATCTTTTTGGGGCAAAAGAAGAAGTCGTAACAAAAGTAAAAAAAATATTTGAAGAGAAATATCCCCGGCTTCAAATTGCAGGATATCGAAATGGGTATTTTACCAAAGACGACGAGCTTGAAATTGTAAAAAATATGTCTGAATCAGGTGCGGATATTATGTTTGTAGCATTTTCCTCTCCTAAGAAAGAGTATTGGGTGAATCAATACATTCATCAGCTAAATATTCCTTTTGTAATGGGGGTTGGTGGCAGTTTCGATGTGGTTGCGGGAGTCACTGACCGCGCTCCGAAATGGATGCAAAATCATGGGCTGGAATGGTTTTACAGATTTATCCAAGAACCTCGGAGAATGTGGAAACGCTACATAATCGGAAATATAAAATTCATACATTTAACATACAAAACCAAAAGAAATTACACAAAGATAAGCGGAGGAATAAAATGATTAATGTAATCGGACTTGGATATATTGGTCTTCCCACTGCACTGATGCTGGCAGCTCATGGTATGGATATTGTTGGAACAGATTACAGTAAAGAATTAATTGATACTTTAAAGGTAGGAAAAACGACTTTTAAAGAAAAGGGAATCGAAGAACTGTTTCAGAAGGCTCTTGACAATGGTATCACATTTACAACGGAATATCAACGGACTGACATTTATATTGTATCTGTTCCGACTCCTTACGATTCTTTCAGTAAAAAAGTAGATGCAAAATATATTGAGGCAGCTGTAAAACAAGTTTTAGCTGTCTGTGAAAAAGGAGCTACAGTGGTTATTGAGTCAACCGTGTCTCCAGGTACCATTGATAAATACGTACGCCCTATCGTGGAATCCGCTGGCTTTTCGATTGGAACAGATTTGCACCTAGTTCATGCGCCGGAAAGAATCATTCCAGGAAATATGGTTTATGAATTATTGCATAATAACAGAACCATTGGTGCTGACGAGCGAGAAATTGGAGAAAAAGTCAAAAAGATCTATGCTTCTTTTTGCCAGGGAGAAATCATTGTTACAGATATTAGAACAGCGGAAATGACCAAAGTTGTGGAAAATACTTTCCGGGATATCAATATTGCCTACGCTAATGAACTGGCAAAAATTTGCCGTTCTGATAACATGGATGTTTATGAAATAATCAGAATTGCTAATAAACATCCCCGCGTCAATATCTTATCCCCGGGGCCCGGTGTGGGTGGGCATTGTATTTCCGTTGACCCCTGGTTTCTTGTAGGTGATTATCCCGGTCTTGCCAACATTATTCTTACCGCAAGAAAAATCAATGATTCTATGCCGGAATTTGTATTAGAACGTATTCATGACATTATGAAGGAAAAAGGAATGACAGATGTGCGGCGCGTTGGCCTTTATGGACTTACATATAAAGAAAACGTAGACGATATGAGGGAATCTCCCACTCTTCAAATGTTAGAGTCTATGGAAAAACATCTATGTGGAAATTTAGTTAAGATTTATGATCCGTTTATTGTGAAAGACGTAGTCCCTAACCAGATGCACAGCCTGGACGAATTTCTTGAGGCAGTTGATTTGGTAGTGCTTATGGTTGGGCACAATGAAATCAAACAGAATATGAAAAAGCTGAACAATAAAATTGTATTAGATACACGTCATATTTGCGAATTAGAAGGTACCTATCATATTTAAGGAGAAAGAAAATGGATATATACAAATGGTATAGAATATCCAGGTGGCTATATCTACACCATGTGCCTGTAATCCCTGGGATGATTAAAGCTCTCATCAGAATTTTGTGGGGGGGGGTAATCCCCTATCAGGCAGAGATTGGTACAGGTACAGTTTTAGGCTATCAGGCATTAGGGATTGTCATTCATAAACGTTGTATCATTGGTTCAAACTGCCATATTTCACAAAATGTTACTCTTGGAGGAACTTCTGGTATTTATGAGGTTCCTGTATTGGGAGACAACGTTTCCGTTGGTGCAGGCGCGAATATTATAGGTCCTGTTCATGTTGGAAATAACGCGGTCATTGGTGCGGGTGCAGTTGTCTTAAAAGATGTCCCTGATAATTGTATTGCCGTCGGTGTTCCAGCCAGAATTATAGAAAAAAACCGAAGGAATAAAGTAAATGAAAAAAGTGATGCTTGTATTCGGAACGCGTCCGGAAGCTATTAAGATGTGTCCGTTGGTTAAGGAATTAAAAAAACGAAAATCTCTACAAACTGTAGTCTGTGTTACTGGACAGCACCGACAGATGCTGGAACAGGTTTTAGATGCTTTTGGGGTGATTCCCGAATATGATTTGTCAATTATGAAAGATAGACAGACTTTGTTTGACGTAACAGCAAATATTTTAGATCGTATTCGGACAGTACTGGACAAAGAAAAACCAGATGTTGTATTGGTGCATGGCGACACGAGCACAACTTTTGCTACAGCGCTTGCCTGCTTTTACCTGCAGATTCCTGTAGGACATGTGGAAGCCGGGCTCAGGACTTACGACATTTACAGTCCCTATCCGGAGGAATTTAACAGACAGGCAGTGAGCATTATCAGCCGGTTCCACTTTGCGCCGACAGAGTTGTCAAAAGCAAATCTTTTAAGAGAAGGAAAAAAAGAAGCTTCCATTTATATTACCGGAAATACCGCGATTGACGCGTTAAAAACAACTGTGCGCAAAAATTATGCCCATCCTGATTTAGAATGGGCAGCAGGCAGCCGCCTCATTATGATTACGGCTCATCGTAGAGAGAATCTCGGAGAACCCATGAAGCATATGTTTCGTGCAATCCGCCGCGTTATGGACGAGCATGACGATGTAAAGGCAATTTATCCCATACATATGAATCCACTCGTACGAAAAATTGCAAGCGAGATTCTGGGAAATGACGATAGAATCCGAATCATAGAACCGCTAGACGTTCTAGATTTTCATAATTTTTTAAGCCGAAGCTACATGATTTTAACAGATTCCGGCGGTATTCAGGAGGAAGCCCCGTCTCTTGGAAAACCTGTCTTAGTTATGCGGAATACAACGGAGCGACCTGAAGGAATTGAGGCAGGTACGCTAAAGCTGGTAGGCACAGATGAAAAGGCTATTTACGAGAATTTTAAGCTGCTTTTGGAAGATACAAAGGCATATGATGAGATGTCAAAAGCAAGTAATCCTTATGGCGACGGATTTGCGTGTAAACGGATTGCTGATATACTGGAAGATCACTTATAGAGGGTCTGGCTATGAGAAATATAACGTGGTATGTTCATCGCCTGAAGGCTATGAGATTTGGCGAAATTCTTTGGAGAACACAGCAAAAATTCCTGCAAAGAAAAGAATATAAAAAGTATTATACGCAAAACCTTCCAGTCACGGAAATTGTTATCAATAGTGCAACATCTGCCCTTTCTCCGGACTATTTGAGAATTGGTCTGGAGCAAAGCTGTACTAACACAGAGCTGTTTTCTTCCCTGGATTTATTTCAGGGAAGTTTCTCATATCAGCAATATAAAAAAAGTTGGAATGCAGGTTTTCAGACAGAAAACACGTGGGATGAAAATACCTTCTCTTATAAAATTAATTGTGCTGGGCGTATAGATATTGGAGATATTCGTACAAATTGGGAATTAAATCGGCATTATCAATTTTCAGCACTGGCAAAAAGTTACTATGTTTCAGGAGAAAAATCATTTCTCGATGAATTGACAGATTTATTTCAAGACTGGAATCACCATAATTTGTTTTTGCACGGAGTAGAATGGACAAGTGCCATGGAAATAGCGATTCGCGTTAATTCATGGATATTTACATACTGTTTTCTATGTATGGCAGAAAAAAAACATGGCGTTGAATATTCAATAACAAATTTGAAAAATCAGTTAATTCATGGAGTTCTTGTGATGACAGATTATATCAGTGCTCATTTGTCACGATTTTCATCTGCGAATAATCATTTGATTATTGAACTTTATGCCATCGCCATGTCTGGAATTCTATTTAACTGCAAGCGATGGAAAGAAACATCCTTAAAACAGCTGACAGAAGAATTAGTCCGCCAGAACTATAAAGACGGCGTCAACAAAGAAATGTCCCTTCATTACCAGACCTTTATTATGGAAGCATATGGATTACTTATGCTTACCATGGAAAAAAATGAGATAAAAATTCCAGATATATGGTATACATATATTTCAAAAATGAGCGAGTTTGTTGCAGACTGCTGTGGCGACTATGGCGAAACTATTGTATTTGGGGACAACGATGAAGGGAAAATTTTGGACTTAACAGGAAAACATTTTAATCACTATCATTATGTTTTGGAATTAATGAGTTGCGTATTGCCGCAAAAATATAATAAAACAGTGGGCTTTTATGAGAATATTCGTTGGATGGTCTCAAGAGAGCAGCTGTGTCGGACAAAAAAGAAAAGTGCTTATGTTTCTCCTGATGCTAAATGTTACCGTGAGGGAGGCTATACTCTGATAAAAGATCAAAAGAGGGGTATCTTTATTGCCATTGACCATGCTGATCTAGGATATGGTACACTTGCAGCTCACGGACATGCTGACGCATTAAGTTTTCAACTGTTTTTTAGAGGGGTGCCTGTGTTTGTTGATCCAGGAACCTATAACTATCATGTTCCCCAAGGTTTCCGCGATAAATTTAGATCTACGCAGGAACACAACACTATTTGCATCGATCGAAAAAACCAAAGCGAAATTTGTGGGCCCTTTCTGTGGGGGAAAAGGCATCAAGTTATGAATACAGAGTTTTCGATAAAGGAAAATGTATTCTTACTAAAATCTAAAATAAAATATGATGATTCTTTTCATACCAGAACAATCCTTATAAAAGATAATGAAACTTTTGAAATAACCATTTTTGATGAGATAAAACTTTCGTATAAGCCCCAAATAATTGAACAAGTCTTTATGTTAGGTTCCATGTGTACTATATTAAATAATAGAATATTGTGTAAAGATAACTTTATAGATATCGAATCAACCGCAAAAAGAAATTGTCAAAAGAATGAATATTCCGAAGTTTATAATCAGCTTTTGCCTAATACTAAATTATTTTATACAGTCTCCGATGTTAGAGAGCATACGGCAAAAATAAAAACGTCAATTAAATTTAAAGAATCCTAGGTTTAGACTATTTTTGTTATAACAAAAGTAACAGTACCTTCGTGACTAAAGGAGTTTAGAATGAATCCTACCCTTAAGACATTAAAATCCTTGCGCATAAAAAATAATTTGATAAATTGGTTAAAAAAGAACTATAGCCATATACCCTTCCCTTTTGTATTTGTTATAGGGAAAATAGGAAATCAGTTTGGATACCATTTACGATATGGAAAAACCTTTTCCGAGGTTTATGAAGAGCTTGAAAATACGGAATATTTGTCTAGGGAAGAGCTTAATTCACTGGTCTTAAAAAAACTTACATCTCAAATAAAATATGCTTATAAATATGTCCCATATTATAAAAATGAGTACTCTGAATATGACGTAGAAAACTTTAAAGAATTAAAGGATATCGCAAAATTCCCCTTTATCGATAAGACTATCGTCAGGCAGTATGAAGATCAATTTATAAGTACACAGTTCGATAAAAAGCATCTTATTATGAAAAAGACTTCTGGCTCTACAGGAATGCCTTTGGGTGTTTATATGAATAATGATACAACTCTTAAAGAATGGGCGTTTGTGGTTCATATATGGAAACGAATCGGTTTCAATGCCAAAAGCTCCAGAATTTTAATGCGGGAGATCGAAGACAAGTCGAAAGGTATTTGTTATTACGATGTTTTAAAAAATGAATTGTGCGTTGACATATCGAATATGGATGATGAACATTTGGAAATCTATTGTAAGGCAGTTGAAAAATATAAACCTGATTATATACATGGTTATCCTTCTTCAACACTTCAGCTATGCCGGTATATTGAAGTACACGGCTTAAACCATCAATTTAAAGGAGTACTTCCATCTAGCGAAGGAATGAGCGATGATGAGGTTTCTTACATAAAAAAAGTCTTAAAATGTCCTGTTTTATCGTTTTACGGGCATACAGAACGATTAGTTATGGCAGGACAATGTGAATGTTCTGAGTGTTACCATGTTGAACCATTATATGGATACTGTGAGTTAGTGGATCAGCAAGGTAATAATATTTATGAAGAAGGAATAACCGGAGAAATTGTGGCAACAGGTTTTTGCAATACGGCAATGCCATTGATTCGCTATAAAACGGGGGACTTAGCGCAATGGAGTTTAACCAAGTGTAAGTGCGGAAGAAATTATTTACAGTTAAAGAAAATAGAAGGGAGATCAACAGAATATCTTGTAGACAAAAAGGAAAATAAAATTTCATTAACTGCTTTTAGATATTCCTTTTATGATAAACACATAAAAGCATTCCAATTCTATCAAGAAACTATAGGGGAAGTAATTGTAAAATTTGTTCCTGAAAAAGGTTTTAATGAAGATGACAGAAAATTTGTTCTGACAACCCTGACTGAGGACGCTAATGGGAAAATTAATTTTTATTTAGAGGCTCATCAGCAACTATCAAAAAAGAAAAGCGGAAAACGAGAGCTCATCGTACAAATGCTTAAATATTAAAAGGATTTTATGAAAATGAGACAAAAAAATAATATACCTATATTTTTATGCGAGTTGCCGCCGCCATATGGGGGAGTAACAGTAAAAAATCAGCTTATAATAAATTATACTTTACAACTGCAGAAACCAATAGACATCATTGATTTGTATGAATGTAAGCGAAACAAGAAAAGTGTGTTAAAAACATTCGGTAAAATTATAATCTCAATGCTAACCCAAAGAAGAATCATATACGGATTTGGAAGTTATAAGCGACTTAAAATAGTAATATACCTCCAACGACTTTGTGGTGGAAAGAAAAGTCTACGCATGTCAAAAAATATTGTAATGGGAGGAGTTTTTCAGGATTATATCAGAACACAGAAATGTTTAAAAAAATTACTTATTCAAATGAAAACACATTATGTTGAAACGGAAGGTATGAAGGCAGAACTTGAAAAAATGGGATTTTCAAATATTGAAGTTTTCCCAAATCCAAAATCCGAGACTGGAAGCTGCCCACCTCAGATTTCAAAGCCAAATGCTCCATTACGCCTTGTATATTTTTCACAAATCAGTAAAGAAAAAGGTGTTAAGGATATTATAGATTTAGTTTCTCTACTTGATAGGAGAAAAACCGTATCGTATTGTTTGGATTTTTATGGACATATTAAAGATGATATAAAAACAGAATTTTGTGAATTCATAAAAGAATCTCCATATGTTCGATATTGCGGCATTTTTGACTCGACAAAAAGTAATGTATATCAAAAGTTAAATACTTATGACATATTACTTTTTCCTACCCATTGGGATACGGAAGGCGTTCCAGGGATTCTTATAGAAGCTAAAATGGCCGGGCTTGCTATTATTGCAAGTAATTGCAGTTATAATAAAGAAATAATACAAATTAACAAAAAGGAAGGCTTTTTAGTCTATAATGATTATCCTTGTGAAATGTATAAAATTATAAAACAATTAGAAAATGATAAGAATCTTTTATATCAGATAAAAACTGCTTCATTTCAATCGCGCATTCGATATAGGCTGGATGAATATAAAGATATTATTAAATCATTATGAAATAATCATATTGTAAGGAGAACATATATGCCATATTTTTCATTAATATTACCTGTATACAATGTCGAAAAATATGTGAAAAGGTGCGTTAATTCTCTATTAAGACAAGAGTATACAGACTATGAAATTATTTTAGTAGATGATGGATCAACAGATTCCTCAGGATCGATATGTGATAAGTTAGCTGATAAAAATAATAATATTTTTGCTTATCATAAAGAGAACGGTGGGCTATCTGATGCTAGAAATTATGGCATGGATAGGGCAAAAGGAAACTATATTCTTTTTATTGATTCAGATGATTGGGTTGATGAAAAATTGTTAATATCTCTGCATAATCATTTAAACAAAAGTAATGTTGATATATTAAAGTTTGGATTCCAGAAAATGCAAGAGGGAAATTATAAGAACACCTTCTTTTCGTATTTTAATATAGGGGTATATGATAGGAGACAAATAGAAGAGACAATTTTACCATATACGATAGGACCTAAGAGACTGTTTTGCTATGAGCAAAATGCTTGTAAATCTGTTTGGTCACATGTATATTCGTTAAATTTTTTAAGAGAGAATAATATACGTTTTGTTTCCGAAAGAGAAATTCTCAATGAGGATTACCTGTTCAATTTACATACGTTACTCTATGCAAAATCTTTAGAAGTGACTCATTATATATTATATTACTATGACTATAGAGAAGGCTCTTTATCAAAAAGATATATAACAAATGAATTTGAAAGGAAATTAAAATTACATAGGGAATATAAATTACTTTTGGAACGGAATGGTTTATTTGAACGATATGAGACTCCATATTACAGTGAATGTGTAGACGGCTTTTATGCTTGTATATCAAACGAATGCTGTTGTTGGAATGAAACCTCAAAATACGCAGTTCAGAATATTAAAAAAATTTTAAATTGTAAGGAATGTGAAATCTCTTTACTAAAATGTAAAAGAAGTAATATGAATTTAAAAGGAAAAGTTATTTATTGGCTAATGAGATTAAAATTCGCATATTTGATGTATATATTATATAAAATATATGCTATTTCGAATATTAAGAAAGGACAGGTATGAAACATAATATAAAATACATTATGAAAAAATTTTTATACCAAGAACGTGCCACTTCAAGTAGCTATATTCAATATTTACGAAAAAAAGGGGTTCAGATTGGCGAAGATTGTATTATTTATTCACCACGTAATTGCTTTATTGATACACAGTATCCATGGATGATTACTATAGGAAACCATGTACGACTTACACATGGCGTTATTATTCTTACACACGATTTCTCATGGTCAGTATTAAAGAAACTTCCTACAAAATTACAAGGAAATGTGCCGGGAGCTATATTTGGCTCAAGTGGGAATGTGAATATTGGAAATAATGTTTTTATTGGGATGAACACAATTATTACAAAAGGTGTTTCTATTGGTGACAATGTTATTATAGGTGCAGGTAGTGTTGTAACGAAAGACTGCGCGGCAAATGGAGTATATGGGGGAAATCCAGCACACTTTATAATGAGAATAACTGAATTTTATGAAAAACGGAAAAATAAACAGTTAGAAGAAGCTCGAAATCTTGCTCGTTGTTATCAAAAACGATATGGGAAAAACCCACCAAAAGAGATTTTTAATGAGTATTTCATGCTTTTCGACTCTTTTGATAGTGCCAGCGAAAATGCAAATTTTAAAATGCAAATTGAATTATGTAATAATGGACAAGATACAAAAAAATATATGGAACAGAATTGTAGAAGATTTAGTACCTATGATGAATTTTTATCATTTTGCTTAAATAATGAGGAGTAATTAAAACATTGTATGAAGACGAAAATTAAATACAAAATTAAAAAGCTGTTGCCCGATCGAATAATTTATCTCTACATAATAATAAAATTAATTCCTGATTATCTAAGGGCAAAAAAAGAAATAAAGAAAAAAATTTTTCCCGATTTTACAATTATTCCTAATGAAAAGACAGTAAACTTAATTATTAACGAAAACAAATCTTTAAGTAGATTTGGTGATGGTGAATTTATGTGGATATTAGATAAAAATCAAAATTCATATCAGGATAACAGTCCACAACTTGCCCAAGAGCTTTTGGAAACACTACAAAGCAATGACAAGAATTTGCTAATTGGAATACCTGGGGGAATAATAGACTCTTCTAAATGTAGGCTGCAAGCAAGGATGCACTGGCTCATTGTTAAGAATGAAGATTTTTCTGATATTCTTAAATACCTTAATCCAAGTAGACGGTATTGCGATGCAAGTATCACGCGACCATATATTGATTATAATAATAAAGTGTTTAGTCAAAATAGCTTTAACAATTTAAAGCGAATATGGGATAAACGGAAAGTTGTTATCGTAGAAGGCGAGAAAACAAAATTAGGAATGGGAAATAATCTTTTTGATAATACAATTTCTATACAAAGAATTATTTGCCCAGCACAAAATGCTTATGAGAAAATTGACAGGATTATGGAGGCCATTAGAAAATATGTTCATAAAGATGAACTAATTCTTGCAGCTTTGGGACCTACTGCCACCATTCTTGTTGCAAGAGCTTGCCAAATGGGTTTTCAAGCTATTGATATTGGACATATTGATATCGAATATATGTGGTTTTTATCAGGAACTTTGTTAAGAAAATCAATAGAAGGAAAATACGTTAATGAAAGTAGTGACAGAATATGTACCAATAAATATGATGATGATTCGACATATTTGTCTTCGATAATTGAAAAAGTATTATGAACAAGGAGACTGTAAAAATATATCATGAAAATGAAAAAGTTTTGGAAAATCAAGCTGTCTACTATTATTATAGTACTATTATACTTTGTAGGTTTCTCCACAATTGCCGATGTTTATCTACCTTTTTATGGCTTCATAAAGTACATATTATTGGCGCTTATAGCATTATATCTTGCTAATAAATTTACTTTCCTTTTTGGAAATAAAATTCCTTCGTTAGTTTTAATAATTAATATACTTTTATTACTTTTATCTTTTTGCCTAATATTGACCTCATTATTTAATAGAAGTAGTTCTATAAGCACAGGTGACTATTTATATAGAAGTATTATATTTGTACTTAGTATTGTCGAATCTTTTTTTTTGATCGAGTTCTTTGCCATGCATGGGCAAATGCAGGATATATATAGAATTTTTTTTAAGCTCACTACTTTATTTAATTTATTATGTGATTTTATTATCATAGTTTATCCACAAATGGTAATCAAATATGAAGATGTATACTTTTTAGGAACAAAATTTAATGTTGTTTACAGCCATATATTTATGCTTATATTATATCGCTTATGTAAGAAAAGCAATCATCTATTATCAAATGTTTTATTATATTGTGCATGTATATGGTCTATTCTTATTGCAATTATGGTTGATTGTATGACTGGATTAATAGGTATAGTTATTTTTATTATTATGGACATCTTATTCAAGAAAAAGCCAAAAAGTATTACTTCTCCTTGGAAATATTTGATTCTCATTGCATTCAGTGCTCTTTTTGTATTAACATACAACATTATTTTAAAAATACCTGCAATAGAATATATTTTAACAAATATATTAAATACACAAAATGATCTAACTGGCAGAGGGTGGATATATAGTATAATTGGAAAAGTTCTTCTTCAAAAACCTTTTTTGGGAAATGGATATAGTAGCAGTTACGATGTGATGATGAATTTTATGCATGCCCCCAATACTCAAAACGGTTTAATGGAATGGCTGATTGAAGGTGGAATTACTTCAACAATATTTTTTCTTCTGTTAGTTTGGGTGATTTTTAAAATGGCTGATAAAAATTGGAATGGAAACGGTATTGCACAGGTTTGTACAGTATTATATATATTAGCTATATTTGCGACTGTGGAAATAACTTTAAATAGAACATTTTATATAATATGGCTTGCCCTATTATTAGGTGCATCTATCGAAAACTGTCAAAACATTTGCTATAAATGCCGCTCGTAAAAAATGGAGACATTATGAAGAAATCAGTTGCAAAAAATGCGATATTTAATATGATAAATCGAGGATTAACGATAATATTTCCTTTAATTACAATAACCTACGTATCAAGAATATTAGGAGCTGCAGGTATAGGGAGCGTCGCTTCGGCACAAAATTTTTCGAATTATTTTACTATGCTTGCAGCGATGGGGATACCTTCCTATGGTGTAAAAGCTATCGCTCAGTCAAAGATAAATCCCCAAAAATGTAATAAAGTTTTTACCGAGTTGTTTACGATCAATTTATTCTCGACTATTTTTTGTGTTATCATTTATTTTTTCACTCTTTGGCTATTACAAAATAGTTATACAACAAATAAACTGTATACGATATTTGTAATATTAGTTATTTTCAATATATTCAATCTTGAGTGGGTTTATCAAGGATTTGAAGAATACGGTTATATAACACTAAGAAGCTTTATCATAAAATTGCTTTCTGTATGTCTTATGTTTTTCTTGGTTAGGACAGAGAAAGATTTAGTGGGATATGCCTTATTATTGTGTTTCGGCACATTTGGAAACTATTTACTGAATATGGTAAACTTAAAATCTTATGTCAAATTTGATTTTTCCCATATAGATTTACAAATGCATTTGAAACCTATATTAATTTTTTTTGCGTCCGTTGTCGCTATTGAAATATATTCGCTTGTAGATATAACAATGCTTACTGCAATGACTAATGCAGAAGTTGTAGGATATTATTCAAATTCTACTAAAATAATTAAGATGGCTGCAAACACTTTGACGGCTCTTTCGGCTGTTTTGATGCCAAGATTAAGTAATTATTTTTACAACAAGGAATATAGTAAAATAAAATCTGTATCTCAAAGTTTCCTAAATATCACAATAGCTATATCAATTCCTAGTTGTGTTGGGCTCTTTCTTATTGCACCTGAATTAGTAATTACCCTTTTAGGAAATACATTCGAACCAGCAGTGGATACAATACGCATATTAAGCATCTTAATTATTTTAATGCCTTTGTCTGGAGGAGTATTTTGCCAATTATTATTGACATCAGGTAATGAAAAAAAGTACCTAATTTGCGTCCTTAGCGGAGCTATTATCAATATTATTCTTAATGCAAATCTAATTAAATATTTAGAACAAAATGGAGCTGCTATAGCTTCTATAGTCGCAGAACTGTTTGTCTGCTTATTGATGTATTTCTTCTCAACCAAAATAATTAAATTAAGCTGTAAAAAAAGGAATTTTATATCTATTTTGGTTTCGTCTGGATCTATGCTGGTTAGTATATTAGTAATTAAGTGCTTTATAACCTGTCTGGAGACATATATTAAGTTATTGACAGAAATTATAATAGCAGTATTTATCTATTTTCTAACTCTTATAATTACTAAAAATGAATTAGCGGAGATTGTTAAAAGAAAGATAGACAAAAATTTTTCAAACATTTTATACAGAAGAAGTTAATAATGAGTGTAAATTATAAGACAAGTACAAAGTATTTTAACGAATTTTATAATCTTCTTTTTTCCTGTAATTATAGTCAATAGATATTTAGACTATTTACTACACTATTATATAGGATGGACTAAAGCAAGCACTCACAAGACCCGAGGTTCAATGCCAGAACACATCAGGCCAAAACGATGTAACAGATGTTGACTGGTTCTGTGAAAACGACATTATCATACAAGCAAGACAGAAGCTTCAAATATGGTTCTGCCCATAATGTTTTGTCCATAATTTATTAATCGGCAAGATGAAATTTTTACATAAGTATGTGATTGAAGGGCTCTTCTATGATAAAATTTATATAATCTATGAATAAAGCTCTTAATTATAAAAGTTTGAATGCGGAACTTTTCAGCCCTGCTGAGCACACCAAAACTTTGACCTGCCTTTTCTTTATTTTTTTCGCCTAATAAACATCTCAGCAAGTTGTTTTAAGATGCTGAAATTTATTTTGAGAATCATGATCACTATAATTATAAAAACCAATACCTGCAGTATCCACTGTTTAGAGTAAAAGCTAGCTGTTGCCACGACAAAAAGAATTACCAGGGAAACAATCTTCTTTTTTGCCATCCAAATTCTGCAGTGTCGTTTGTTTACATCCCACAACCGCCAGAAACTGATCGTCATGTAACCACATATTGATGCGACCGGAGCAGCATACATACCAATCACTTTAATTAATAATAAATCTACTAAAACATTGATAAATGCAGCAACCATTGTAGATGATGCAACCTTCTTTGTTTCATTGTTTACTAAATAGATTGGACTTATTAAGCCGATAACTGCATTAAAAAATACTGCCAAAAGATACAACGGAAGAAGTCCATAGGCATCAGCGAATTCCGGTCCTACCAATAAAGAAAAAGCAAAAGGCAGAACTGCAATAATTCCAATGGCAAAACATGCGAAAAAACTAACCATTTTATCAAACATCTCATTAATGTATTCTTTTCCGCCTTCATCTTTATAATGCAGCACGACTTGCTCAGTCCAAGAAGCGTTGAAAACATAAAATACAGTTGTGTAAATAGAGGATATTTTTACAGCGACGGCAATCAGACCATTAACGGCGACTGACAATACCCATGAAACTATCATCCGATCTGAAGCATGTATTACAGACCATGAGAGCTCATTCGGTACTAACGGCAACGAATATTGTAAGATTTGTTTTATTTCTCGTATATGAATGCACTTTATAGAGAAATTTTTCCACATTTTGCATTTTATAAAAACTATAGAACCTCCCGTAATCGGACCTGTAATATATGCAATCAGCATATACTTCAAATCAAGCCGCAGCACTGCAATAAATAGAATATTTAGTACAATGGTTATTGTACTGGAAAGAAAATTTCCAAATGCATAATCCGCGTTTCTTCCCAGTCCACGTGATATGTTGCAAACTATATTCAAAAAAAGAGCTGCACCAACATGAAAAAGCAAGTACCAACTATATGCAATCGTAAGATACGGTTGAATCACATAGAAAGTCACTGCATATACAGAGAATGTAATGATTGATGCAAATGCAACCGATGAACATACTTGTCTGATTTTTCCTTCGTTGTCGCGGTTTGTTACTAAATATCGAAAGATTGCAAGGTTCATCTGCAATCCAACAATAATCATCAATACAGTAGAATAAGTCGTCAGCAAATCAACCGTACCATATTCTTCTGTCGTTAAAAGAGCTGTATATAACGGCAGCAGCAAAAAAGAGACAAGCTTAGTACTCATTTGTCCAATGCCTATAATTCCTGTATTTTTGAAAAGCTCTTTGCTTGTATTTTTACTGTTTATTTTTCCCATAGGTAAAACCCCTACATTTACTTTTTTCGGATCGTGAATTGGAATTTTCGAATCTTTCCTTTTACACTTAATGGAATCATATGTCTGAATTGCTGTTTTATTGCTTGGTACAACGGAAGTTGATAAGTGTACCTCTTTTCAAACTCATCCTTTGGTAATTCCTGAAAGTCCTGATATACTGCATCTCTGATTTTCGGTCTTTTGCTCGGCTCACACAGTTGGTGGTTTCTTTTGATTTCTTCTTCAAAATTTAGTTTGCAATATACGGCATCTGATTTAACCTTATCCCAAAACAACTGTCCTTTCTTAGTGGAAAGAATAACCGTACTCACGGTTGATGAATACGGAAAACATGGATATGTACTTCCGGTGCTGCAATCGCCAAGTGTAATATCGCCAACTCTTTCTGCGCAAGCATATCTACAGGTATAGCAACTTTCTCGATAACTGGCTCCTTTTAAAAACAAATTATAATATGCATCCCTATTAGGTTGAATATGTCGAACATGATTTCCATATTTCATTGTAAACCGAAAACTACTTGCCTCGTAGAAAGGTTTATCTCTGAAGAGCACTTTCTGAAGCCGATTCGATTGATTATATGTCCTACTCAAATGCTGCTGGAAAAAAAGTTGACTGGGTACGCCATGACAGATCAAATCCACCAATAAAAGTTGGTCCAGATTTTTTTTAAACATATTTCTTACAGCTGACACCTGGCATGGTGTGCCAATAAACAACACTTTTTTCCCTTTTTCAAGAAGTCGCTTCATTTCTTCATATGTATCGAACGCATAACTCTGAACATACTTTGAACCCTGCATCTTTCTCAATTCATTAATTTTGTTTGTAACTACATGCTTTACAGACAAATCTTTTGTCATTTCTGCTGCACAGACATATCCTTCTTCTTGAATCCACGCCTGCGCAAGAAGAGGAAAAATAGCACCGGAGGAGGATTTTTTCAGCATCGTATTATCTTTACTAATTGCTGCATACGAAGCCAGCGGTACATATTTTTTTGGATTTTCTACAGGACACACTTTGATACATTTCCCACAATTCACGCAGTTTTGACTGTCCATAATAGGATGCAAAAAGCCTTCTTTATCTGGCCTCAGCGCAAGGCAAGACTGAGGGCATATTTGAACACATGCGCCACATCCCGAACAGTCATTCTTATTTATTGCAGAAAAATTTCCCATAGCGTTTACCCCATTCTAAACAATGTAGGCAGTTCCATTTTCAACTGCCTGTCGAATCTCATTTTTCTTTCCTTCTGACAAGTTAGACGACAGATAGTAATCCTTTCCAAAATGCTGTTTGCCAGAGTGTTTCGCCAAATATTCTTCCAATGAACATATCTTCTTTGCTGGACTTCCAGCCCATACTTCTCTTGGCGGAATACTTTTCGTTACAACAGAGCCGGCACCAACGATTACATCATCACCAATCATAACTCCCGGAAGAATAACTGTTCCAACTCCCAAAAAAACTCTATTGCCAATGGATACTTTTCCGATTTTAGTATAACCGAGGTGTCTTTTTATAGATGCGTCATGGGCTAAAATATGTACTTTCGCAGTAAACGTACAGTCATCACCAATCGAGATCAAAAAGCAGTGAGCTGGATCAATAAATACACTTGGAGCACAATGAAAATTTTTTCCAACTATCATGCCATTCTTTTTGGCCTTTTTTATATTTGTCCCGCCCTCCCGTATGTGACTAATATATTGCATTAATTTCATTGGAACGTATCTCCTTTCTTTTTCTAATATCAGAATGTACACAAGCAAACGTAATTGAACACAGGAAATAGTAATGCCATTCAAAATGTCCATGTAATGATATGCCACTGGCCGCCAAAACCAATAACGGTAAATATGACATCATAGATACGCGGTACTTGATTTGAAGCCTGTAAAAATAGCAAACCAAGGCAACCAGGAGAATAATCGCAGGGATTATGCCAAACAAGCAGGCAGTTTCAATGTAAATATTATGAGCTCGTGTAATTAACAAATTACCGTTTTGGATTCCACTTGTATATTGGCTATATTCCATACCGGATAACCAATATTTCCAATCCGTGCTCAACCACTCAAAATAGGTTTCTGCAATTGATGTACGCCCGGTCCATAAGTCATTTGCGGAAAAACGTGTCAAAAAACCTTTGATTAATATATTATCCGTATGTGTCATAACATACTGATACAATAACATAATAACCGCCCATACACCAAAAATAAGCAGAATATTTTTAAAGATATTTTTCCTATTATTGGAATTTCTTGCAATCAGAAATACAATATATCCAGTCACTTCCACTGCAATAAGTAGAATGGCCGTTTTTGAAAAAGAAAGTAATACAAAAGCGGCCATAATTGCACTGGCAATATATGCAAACATAGTGTATTTCTTATTCCTGTAAGCTAGCGTCAAATTTGCTGCTATCAATACAGCAATGAACTGACCATAAAATACAGAATCCCCAATCAGGCCTGCAAACCGCGTTGTCGATCCAGCATCTTGAATGTAGACATAGGATCTAGTATATATGGATTTTCCATTTATCTGCATAACATATCCAACGATCGACGAAAGAACTGCTGATACAGAAGTGTACTTTATAATGTTCTCAAAATTTTGATCTAAATTTTTATCATTAAAAAGCAGAATCATCAGCCAGAACTGAAGTACCCATTTCACCCATACTTCTACATCCTGTATTGTTATGGTAAAAAGGCAGCATAGGAAAAATATAATCATTTTTCTTTTATTCACACGAAAGTTTTTATGCCACAGATACTTAACAGAATATAGAATAATCAAGAGGTAAAATAAACTTGTCTTTCCAAGAGAATAGGAAAACATATTGAAAGCCGGCATGGCAATAAACAAAGCTTCAGTATCTTTTTTTTCAGGAAGTAGACAGAACAAACAGATTATACATAATACAATACCTAAATTTGCACCTGTCACCCCAAAAAACTGGCTTATGCTCAGAAGTATTAATAAAACAAATTCTGTATAAATGTATTTTTTATTATTCACTTTTCTTAGTGTTATCACTTAGATCCACCTTCTTTTCTAAAATAGACCTCAAATACTCTTCAGCATTTCTCCTTTCTTCCTTCAGCAATTTATCAATTCTGTTTTCTTTTTCTGCAACCAATTTCCAATTCAATTTTTTTAAATTTTCAATCTCAGAAATTTGAATTTCATTCAGGTCTAATAGGTTTAAAACACTTTCCAACCGACTGTTTCTTGTGGAATGGCGATAGACGATTACTTGTTTTTTCAACAATAGGCTTAAAACAGTTCCATGAAAAGAGTTGGTAATAATATAGTCTGCATGGTCAATCAACCATAGAAATTCACAAGGCCCATATGAACGAATCTGCATACTTGCATGTGGATTCTTTTTGATTCCCCCATCCAGTGCTATACAAGAAAGTCCTGTTTCCTTTTTTACCCTCATAATCACATCGAGACTAAAGTCCGTATTCTGAATGGGATAATACAAAATAAAGTGATCTGGCAAATTTTCCGTAGGTTTCTGACTTACGCTGCGCCAATAGTCTCCAGAAAACAATAATGTTGGATCAATACTTTGCACAATCCGACCTGAATTTAATAATTTACACGCAAGGTCTACGCCGGACTTTTCTCTGATACTAATATTGTCAAAACGTGCAATACCTTTGCGAATCCATTCTTGATCCTGCATACTCAAGCGATCCTGTCCAATACTCGCCGCATAAGATGCCAATACAGCCTTGTTCTTAGTTACATAATCAAAGAAAAAACTTGTATCATGTTTGACATTCTCTGGATTCCAAATTTGGTCGCTTCCGCAAATATAGACATCATAGTCCAATTCTGCTGTTTCTAAATCATTCGGAGTATTATAACGCATAGTCATTCTTGGTAGATACTTTTTGTTAAAGTTCTGAAATAGTCTATATCGTTCTCTCTGTGCATGTCCATTGATTATTGCTTTGAGTTTTTCTTTTAAAGACCACTGTCTCTGTTTCAACGGATCCATTGGATCTAAAAAATAAATAGGGCAATAATTAATTATTTCTACATTCCCACCTAGCTCCGAAATTTTTTTTGCCAATGCATGTGCCTGCAAAGATGCTCCTGGATTCTTTGAACAATGCACTGTTTGTAATCCTACTCTCATAGTTCACTCCAATTTTACCGCAATAGTTCTTCCCACACATTCATAATGTGTTCTGGCCTAAACTGATTTGCTCTTTCAATCGCCTTTTTTGCATAATTCTCTAAAAGGATTTCATCTTTAATAAGCTGTTTTATTCCATCTGCCAATTTATCTTCCGCTTCAGATAAAGTTACTCTTTCGTAGTCAAAATCATTATTCACGGGAACAAGTATACCAAATTCCGCCAATTCCACTTCAGATGTCTTCCAATCTACAGGCGTGGATGGCGCCAGTATTTCCCGACAACCTGCATCACAATCAGTTGAAATAATTGCAACGCCACAATTTCCCGCTTCAATCAGTGCCATAGGAAGCCCTTCTGTTTCTGCTGGATTTGCGTAAATATCAGCCTCTGCTATCTGATGGTAGGGGTTCTGTACATAACCTGGCATACTAATGACATTTTCCAGTTTCAGTTTCGCTGTCAGCTTTTCAAACGTCCCCCTCAATTCACCGTCTCCATAGATTGTCAAATGCGCAGAGGGATACTCTTCTTGGACTTTTTTCATTGCTCTTATCAAATGCCATTGACCTTTTTCCTTTACAAATCGTCCCATGTTTACGACTTCGATTTTTTCCTTTTTAATATCTTTTTGATGTGGTTTAACAGAAATATCACAGAAGTTATAAATTGTCTTTATATTTGATTCGGAAATACCAAAATTTCGAATCATGTTCTGCCTAGCACACTCTGACACACATACAACTATGTCAGATAAAACAGAAACCAGCCATCCCCGAATCTTATTTTTTCGAGAAGGCGTTTCCATCGTGTGTACATATGTAATTACTTTATCCTTATACCTCGAAAAAATGTTGACATAATTGCACATTGGCAAATGGCTAATTGTAAATTGAATATGGTTTAATTTCTTGATTTTTTTCGTACGCTGAACTCTTCTAAACAGAGTAATTGTTTTTCTCAATAACCCTTTTGCTGGCGGCAGCCTCAAATCAATCAACCGTCCTGCGTATGGATATGTAATGTCTTTTCCATCATGAACAATAAGAAAAACATTATAGTGCTTCGCAAATTCCAAAGACATATTTGCCGCGACACGTTCTGCCCCTCCCTTGTTGAGAGTAGGTACAATAATTGCAACATTCTTCTTTTCAGTATCTAGTTGCCCGTTTCTTTGCATAATACTGTTTCTCCTATTAAGGATAAAATAATATGTAAGGTTCTATTTGCTTAGTACAAATCC
>UMKM01067940.1_pt1 | contig 23036 bp, 19 predicted proteins | sample 1966331 | NCBI WGS metagenome assembly UMKM01 (sample SAMEA4836176, study PRJEB28245) | human gut metagenome | biome: gut microbiome; material: fecal sample | place: Denmark | collected 2008 | reverse complement strand
GCGTAGTTGGTTAACGCGCCAGTTTGTGGCACTGGAGACCGTGGGTTCGAGTCCCACATTCCACCCCATAAATTTTTTATTGCTTTTATTATTTTTTTATTGTATAATAATAAAGTAATGATATATAATATATTTATATTGGGCTGTAGCCAAGCGGTAAGGCACCAGACTTTGACTCTGGCATGCGCTAGTTCGAATCTAGCCAGCCCAACCAAATAAAATAACTTGTATCGTAAGATACAAGTTATTTTATTTTTGGTTCTTTGTCAATAGTTGGGGTGAAAATTCTGTAAAGCATTTATATTCTAATTCCCTCTGACTTTTTAATTTTATCTACTAAAATGTTGATTTTTAACGCTTTTGTGGCATGTTAAATAAACCTAACTAAAAAATGATAAGATTTTATTTTTCTTTGTTTATTTTACTTCTTATATAAAGTACTATCAAAATTGCAACTATTAAAAATACAGCCATATTTATAATATACATAAATAAGTTATTTCCTGTTTGTGGTAATTTTCCAGGAGCTAAATTTTCTTCATTCTTTGAAGGCTTTTTATCTGTATTATTTACATCATTTTCGCTATCATTGTTATTATTTCCTATATTATTATTTTCTATATTCCCATTATTACTGTCATTATTTTCGTTGTTTTGTACATGTTCTCCGTTATTGTCATTATTTATATTACCATTGTTGTTTCCATTTTCTTCAGAATTGTTACCACCATTTCCTATGTTGTCATTTTCGTTATTGTTTTCAGTATTATTGCCATCATTATTTTCATTGTTACCTTCATTATTATTATTTCCATTCTGCTCATTATTATTTCCGTCAACTTTAACAGTAGCAGTTAATCCATCCCAATTTATTTTTTTGTCTTCTGATGTAGCACCAACTAAATCCACTATAGAAATAGTTACATCTCCAGTAACATTTTCTTTTACTTTAAAAGTAATTACTATTGCTTCATTCTTTTCTGTAATTGTTTCAGAATTAATTAATAATGTAAACTTTCCATTTTCGTTATTATAAGAAGGCTTATTCCATTTTTCATTTCCTGTTTCTATTTTTACAAATTCCAATTTTTCTTTGTCATAATTAATTTTTCCAGATAATGCATCTAATCCTTTATCTAATACATCAACTGTTAATGTTGCAACAACAGTGTTATCTGTATTCTTCACTACATTTAAATATACTGTATTATTTACTGCATGTACATTTAATGCACTAAATAACACTAATACAAATGATATTATTCCTACTATAAATTTTCTTTTCATTTTTTACCTCTCCTCCATATTAACTAATTCAGTTAATATAAAATTATTATTTAGCATCAATAATAATTTTATTTAACATAGATAAATCCAATATGTCTATTTCACCGTCTTCGTTTAAGTCAGCAGCCATCTTAGATACAATACCTTCTATATTAGTTAATCCTAACAAATATTTATTTAAAATTGACAAATCTAATATGTCTATAACTTCATCATTATTAATGTTTCCCAATTTTATAGTTTTAGTTACATCTTCATAATAGTTAAAGCGCACTCCACTTACATATTTATTTTCTTCTTCCATTCCATTACTATATGTAGCCGTTGCGAGTATTTTTACATATTTTGCTTTTTTCGGTTCACTTAGTTTTAAAATTTTTCTTTCTTTATTATTTGACCAGTTAGTAGCTTTACCAGATAAAGTCCAATTTTTGCCATCTAAACTAACATAAACTTCTACATCTTTAATTCTTCCATTTGCTCCACCACTAGGGTCATAAGCAATTTGTGACAATACTCTTTCTTTATCAAAAACTGTTACATAAGCTTTATCTTTTGCTACTTTTCCAAATTTAGTATGCCATGTTGTAAAAGGACTTGCATCTATCATATTTGTTGCAGGTTGGTCATCTTGTGACTCTGCTGCGGAAACAAAATTAATATATTTTACAGGAATATATGTTGTTGTAATATCTGGAATATCCGTAAATTTAAACTCCATAGCTTCTCCTTCTAAATATATTCCATGTGCTTTATAGCGAACTTGTACAACTTTATCTCCCGTAAATTCAATATCACTTGAATAATCTGTCCAAGTAATGCCTCCATCTAAACTATATTCTAGATTTTCTATTTTTCCAATAAAGCGGTTTTCGTCATCGTTTCCATCCAATAACTCATTTGAAATATTTTCACCATTTAAAATGTCTATTATATAAACTTCGTTAGAACCAGATATTTGTACACGAATGTCATTTTCTGCATTAATACTTGCTATTTCTTCTTTTGTAAGTTCAATTTTATGCTCTAAAGTTGTCTTCCAAGTACTTCCTCCATCCAAACTATATCTAACTTGAAACTCATAATCATCATACTTACTATTTATTACTATTTTTCTCGCATCCTCTCCGTCAAATGAAAATGATGCCAATTCAACTAAATTTTCTCCTAGTAAACTTTGAGCAACTTCTTTACATGCATTTGGTTGTAAACTTTCTTTATTAGTTGCATTTAATGCATTATTAAGAGCTTCTGTTTTTAAAATGTCAATTGTTATAGTATCCTCTTGGCTCAAATATGGATATATTAAATTTAATAAGTCAACCATGGCAATTGGATAATATGTATATGTTTGAATAATTTTATTTGCTAATTCTTTCCACTCTTCAGTCGTTTTATTTTCTGTCTTATATAGATTAATTAAATCTTCATATGTATCTAAATTTATATTTAAACACTCTAATGATTTTTCTAATATTTTTTCCTTAATTTTATAATCACTATAAGAATTTGAAATTAAGTTATAATAAAATGATTTTTTATAATTTTCGTAATCATTTAAGGCCCCTTGAGCCAAAAGCAAATAGCTAGAATTATTTGTTCTCATACTATTATAAGACTTATTGCCCCATCCCAAAAGTAACCTATAAATATTTCCGCCATACCAACTTGTAAAACTTTTACCCCATCCAGATATGTTGTTTCCAATATTCCACATACCATTTCCATTATTATCTTGTGTATAATAAAAATATGCTTCATGTCCTGGTTGATATGTACCTACAGCAGGTATCCCATGTACTTTATACAAATTTTGTCCTAGCCTAGAAATATTCCAACATATTCCTCCTGCCTCCATACTCATCCAAGTTTTTACTGTTTTATCTTCTCCAAAAGAAACATTATATTTACTTAATTCATATTTTGTATCATATTTATCCTTATTAGCCATATCAAAATATTCTTCTCTATTGTAATTTTGTGAAGCATAGTTCATATAACTATATGGATTTAATTTTACATTTATATTATCTGGATACCTATCTTCTGAATACCCACGAAGCCAAAGCACCTCTTCATTAGCAATTGAGTCATTCATTACAAAACGCATTAGTTCCATGTTATATGATTTAAATTCTTCTTTTCTTAAAAATAAATTATCATCATATAATTTTTTTACTAATTCAAATCTTTTTACAATATCATAAGAACCAACAGATGTATTAAAACGTAATGGTGATGCCACAATATCACTACTATACGCAACAGCTAAAGCAATTAACATCTTTTTATAAACATATGCATCTCCATCACTACCTATAACATCTTTATAGTTTTTATATAATTGACTAAGTGCATTTAAACAAGTAACTCCATTTTTAATTTCTCCTGAATTTATAAAAAGTTCTAAAGCGTCACTATCATTTTTTAGCCAATTTATTACATTTATTATATCTTCTCCACCTTTACTTACTGCATCTTGAATTGCCCAAAACCCAACACGATTAACAAACTCTCTTTCTAAAACTAGTTTCAAATTATTCTCATAGTTATAGTCTACATTATTTTTAGAAAGTATTTCATCATAATATTCTAATCTATGAACTCCTTGATATAATTCCGAATTTAAGTCATAATCCCTTTTTACAAGTCTTGCATCACCAAAAACAGAATGATCATTTCCATTGCCTCCATTTTGATCTGCATATAATCTTAGATATTTATAATTAGAAATATCTATATCAACAGCATAAGCACTTTGATTAGATGTAATTGACTCTGACTTATATAGTTCTTTCCATTCTATTCCATCATTTGAAACAGAAATTCTAAACCACACATCTCCTTTTCCATTTTGCGAGCTGTCAATTCCAAGCTTTGCAACAAATCGTGTATATTCATCTGAATATTCTGATATATCATAAGTTAATTGAGACGATGCATGCGCCCCAATTCCTTTATTAAATATTATTTTCGAACCATCTATTATTAAACTAATTTTTTCACCATTTATGTTCTTATCTTTCATAATACTACCATAGCCAGCATAAGACCATCTATTTGTAGTTATGTATTCCATATCTGATAAATAATAAAAATTAATTTCTTCATTTTTCTGTAATGTTTCATCGTGCTGAGCTATTTCTGTATTACTCTCCGCAAACACATTATAAAAGCTTGCTAATGAAAATTGCATTATAAGAATTATCATTAGTAAGCTAATTAAAAATTTTAACATTCCATATTTCTGCATTTTTACTCTTTTCATATTCCTTATTTCTACTCCAATTTATATTTCTTCTGCCCAAATTACCAATCTTCCTGATACATCATCTGTACATGTAGAAAGTGATATTTCTCTTTTTCCTTTTGTGTCTCTTACAGCATATGAAAAATCATTAGCATCTGTTATGTACTTTTTAGTAATTTTATATTCTAATCTTCTGTTACTTAAATCTGTTATATAAATTTTATCTCCTATTGAAAGTTTGTCATTGTTTGAAAAGAACCTACCATCTCTAAAGTTGTGACCTATAATAACATTATTTCCTACTTCATTTAACCCTGGTCCATATATAAATCCTACTGCAACCATAATAGTATCTACTGTAGCTTCAAGTATTGGATATTCTAAGTCTATTCTAGGTATTTCTATTTTACCATTAACAGCATATCCTTTATATGTTAATTTGTTACTAGATGTATTTCCTCCTGTTGTATTATTGGGATTTACATCATTTACTGGCACATTTATTATGTTATTATTTCCTCCTGGAAGCGATCCTATATTAGATCCTTGTTCTTGATTTAAATATTCATCTAATTGTCCTAATATTTCATCACTTTCTGAAGTTTCTTGAGTTTTTTTGTAATAATCTAATGCCATGTATACAATTAAACCTACGATACCCAGTATCACTATAACTAATATTACAGTTAATATTTTATTATACTTACTATTTTTTAACATAATTCCCTCTCTTTCCAAATATTATGCCATATGTAAAAATGATAAATCATATTTTTTCAATTTAAATACTTACATAATTAATTATAACATATTTTTATATATTTTTCTACATAATATTTGGTATTTTCTGTTGTTGTCTTATATAACTAATTGCAAATTTTTGTACCTAATTTCTTCCCTGCAATTATATGAAAATGAATATGCATTACTTCTTGACCACCATTTTCTCCACAGTTTGCAATTACTCTAAAACCATCTTTGTCTATTTTTAAATCTTTTGCTATTTTATTAATAGCTTTAAAAATTTCTGCAACTAAATAGCTTTCTTCTTCTCTTACATCTACTAATTTTTCAATGTGCTTTTTAGGAATAACCAAAATATGAATTGGTGCAACTGGATTTATATCCTTAAAAGCAAGTACATTTTCGTCTTCATAAACTTTCTCTGATGGAATTTCTCCTTTTATAATTTTACAAAAAATACAACTTTCCATAATTAAAATCCCTCTTTCATTAGAATTATAAACTGACTTTTTTTGTTTTAGCTTCTAATTATGAGTATATTAAATAATAAGCAAATATTAAAATTGTCAAGTGTTATAAAACACCTCATAATATTATACACAATTTTGATACAATTAATTAAATATTTACATACTTTGTCTTTTTTACTCTAATATAGCTTTAATTCTTCTTACACCTGCTGAGCTTGATTCTTCTTTTAATATTTTAAATTTTCCAAGCTCTCCTGTATGTTTTACATGAGGTCCTCCACAAATTTCTTTGCTAAAATCTCCTATAGTATAAACCTTTACCTTATCCCCATATTTATTCTCAAATAGTCCTGTTGCTCCAGAATTTTTTGCTTCTTCCACTGTCATTTCCTCGCATGTTACAGGCAAATCTCTTTTTATCTGCTCATTTACAATATCTTCTACTTCTTTTAATTGTTCTTTTGTCATTTTTTCTGGATGAGAAAAGTCAAATCTTAGTCTTTCTGTTGTTATATTTGAACCTTTTTGTTTTGCATGATCTCCTAAAACTATTTGTAAAGCCTTATGTAATAAGTGTGTTGCTGTATGATATTTTATTGTTTGCTCATTTTGGTCTGCTAACCCACCTTTAAACTTCTGCTCGCTTCCCATTCTAGATTTGTCTTGATGTTCTTTAAATAATTTGTCGAATTCTGTCATGTCTATTTTAAAACCTTGCTCTTCTGCCAAGTCTGCTGTAATTTCTGGTGGAAAACCATATGTTTCATATAATTTAAAAATAGTTTGTCCATCTACTATATCTTTATTTTCTTGTTTTAATTTTTGAATAGCTTTTTCAAACTCTCTTTCACCATGTGATAATGTTTTTACAAACTTATCTTTTTCTTCTAGTATAACTTGTTTTATTATTTCTTTATTTTTATCTAAATCTGGATACATTTCTTTTAATATTTCAATATCCAAATCTATTAAACATCCAAGTTCATCCAAACTTATTTGTAATTTATTTAAGTGTCTTGTCATTCTTCTTATTAATCTTCTTAAAATATATCCTCTATCTATATTGCTTGGTCTACCACCATCTGATATTATCATCATGCTAGAACGTAAATGCTCTGCGATAATTCTTCTACTTTTTATATCATCTATTTTTTGTAAACTCTCTAATTTTTCCATTATCGGTTCAAATATTTCTGTATCAAATGGTGTTGTTTTTCCTTGAAGTAAGAAAGTTATTCTTTCTAGCCCCATTCCTGTATCTACATTTTGTTGTTTTAGTTTAGAATATGTTCCATCTTTAGATTTATAATATTCCATAAAAACATTATTCCAAATTTCGACATATTTTCCGCAGTCACAAGATGGTTGACAATCTTTAGAACATGGTTCTTTTCCAGTATCATAAAACATTTCTGTATCTGGTCCACATGGTCCTTCTTCCCCTGCTATCCACCAGTTATCATCTTTTCCATAAAAATAAATTCTTTCATCTGGTATGCCAGCTTTTCTCCAACATTCAGCTGTAACTTCATCTCTAGGAGCATCTTCATCTCCTGCAAAACAAGTTACAGAAATTTTATCTACCGGAATTCCCAACTCTTTAGTTAAAAATTCAAAGCTCATACTTACAGCTTCTTCTTTAAAATAGTCTCCTAAAGACCAATTTCCAAGCATCTCAAAATATGTTAAATGTCTATTATCTCCAACCTCTTCTATATCATTGGTACGTACACACTTTTGATAATCTGTAAGCCTTTTTCCTTCTGGATGTTTTTCTCCTAAAAGGTATGGAACTAGTGGTTGCATACCAGCTGTTGTAAATAATACAGATGGGTCATTTTCTGGAATTAATGGTGCACTTGGAATAACACTATGACCATGATTTTTAAAAAAATTTAAATATTTATTTCTTATTTCTATTGCTTTCATTATTTTGCTCCTTTTAAACTAAACTTATGTACAATTATATAATATAAATGCCTATAAATCAATAGATTATAGGCATTTAAGTTTTATTTATGAATTTTCTTAATTACTTGAACATATTATATGTACAATATCTGACATACCATACATATTTTTGACATTCCCCCATATTACTAAATTGCGACCAAGACCGGACGGAACGAATAATGTCCGACTTTTTCACCACTACTGCTACCGAAACAGAAAGCACCTGTAATCATACCAATAGAATAATCACCTCCACGTCCAAAGAAAGGATCACTCGTGTAAGGAAATGGAGAATAGTCATTGTACCATGAACTATTATTGCTATTACCATTTGCACTTGTCTCGTAAACTGCATCTCCATATTTTCCTGAGTTTGTACTATAGTTATTTTCTCTATTATCTGTACTTCCTTTACTATACATATTCTTCGTCTTTGATTCCCCATTTACTAGACTACTCCCATATTTTGTTAAGTTGCTATTTCCATTGTCTACATATGCTGCTACATATTCATGGGCTCCTCCACTCATATCATATACTCCATATACAGTTCCGGTTGTACTTGCTTTTACTCCTTGTGTACTTGTATAATCTGTCGTTGTTCCTACATCTGCATTAGCAATTGCATTATTTCCTGCTGAACCTGTTATAAAACTACTACTATTATTTATCCATAATTCTTCATTTTCTTTTCCATATTTGCTTTTACTTAAATATGCTACTGCTCCCCATTCATCATTTTTCATCATATGACTATTTAATATACTATTATAGTTTTTACATACTGTATACATATTTCCTATTTCTATATTTCTCCAACTTGATACCCCTGGTTTTACTTGTAATGTTTTTGTTGTTACATTATCTCCACTATTATTGCTATTTCCTTCTTTACTGCTTGCTTCAAATTTTGCTACCCATAACCCACTTACTTCTTGTCCATAGTTAAATGCTGGATGTACATTCCATTTTCCTTGTCCACTTACATTATCAAAGCTCTTTCTTCCTGTACTTGTCTCGTTCGTTAACCCTTTCATAAATTCTACATCTATATTTCCTGTACTACTGCTATGGTATCCACTTGTTATACTATATGCATACCTTGGTATCCATACCCACATACTTCCATCACTTGTTTTTGCATTTGCCCATTTCTTTGCTGTGTAATCATACCACTCTTGGTCACTTCCTGTTGTTTCAATCCAATCATTTTTTGCTTCATCCCATTTTATTGCTGTCATCCCTTCTTCTAAGTTTGGCGTATTTACTCCTTTTTCCTCACTATAACTTCCATCGCTTGGTAATGTTGGCTCTGGCGGGGTTGTTTCTTCTCCACTTCCACCTGTTCCATTTAACATATTTTCAATAGTTGTACCTAATCCATTCATTTGCTCTTGTTCATTTATTGCTGCTTGGTTTGTTTTTTCTGCCGCTTCTTTTGCTTTTGCTATTATTCCATTTTCACTAAACACCAAACTTATTGTTATTCCTGCTAATATTAAAAGAACTACAATTGTCACTACCAGTGCTATTAGCGTTATTCCGCTTATTTTACTTACTGTTTGGCTTTTTAATTTTTTATTTTTTACATTGTTAAGTTTTAACTTCTCTACACACATCATTGTTTGTTTTTTCTTTTTTATTTCTGTTCCCACGTTCTTCCTCCCATTATTTCTTTTGTTATTATTCCACAAAATTTATTTATTAATCATATTTTTATTGTCTTGTTTAATTTTATTCTTTTTTGTTACTTTGTTTACTGGTTTTATCGTTTCATTTACTGTTTCTTTTTATATTTTGCTGTTTTATTTTATTACTTTATTCTATATGATTAATAAATAAATGTGGAACAATTTGTTACTTTATGTTTTCTTGTGCAGAATAATTATATTATCTCGTTATGAGATTGTATGTTTCTTTTTGGTTACATTTATATTACATTTTATTTCAATTTTCATCTTATTATAACTGTACTTTTAAACACTGTTAAAAAAATGAAAAACTAATGCGTTTTTCATTTACACACTAGCTTTTTATTTTTAAGTATATTTTAATAATTAAACCAATTATAATTATTTGCTTATAAATCTCCATATTCCTTTAAAATTAATATTTTCAACTACTATTTTTTTATATTTGTTTTTATACTATTTCTCCTATTAGTTCTAATCCATCACTTTGCATAATTTTTACATTTCTAATCTCATTTTCTAATTGCTTTTCTATTTTTAATTCTTTTTTGCTATCCTGTTCTATTTTTTCTTTTATCTTTACCTTAACAACTCTATAATTTGTAGTATGACCTTTTACATATTCCCCACATTTTTCTTCAAAAAGCACACTAAGTGTTTTTCCAATGCTTGCATTGTTAAATTCTTCTTCGTATTTATCAGAAAGTTCTAGTAACTTGTTACTTCTTTCTTCTTTTACATTTCCGTTCACTTGATTTTCCATAACTGCCGCTTTTGTGCCTTTTCTTGGTGAATATTTAAATACATGTATTTTATATAATTTAATCCTTTTCAATAGTTCATAAGTTTTGTTAAACTCCTTATCTGTTTCCCCTGGAAATCCTACTATTATATCTGCTGTTAAAGCTGCATTTGGGAAAAATTTTCTTATTCTTTCTGTCGCTTTCTCTGCTTCTTCTGCTGTATACTTTCTATTCATTCTTTTTAATGTTTCTGTACAACCACTTTGTAAAGACAAATGGAAATGGTCACAAACCTTTTCTAACTTGCTTAGTCTTTCTACAAACTCCTCTGTAATTATTGTTGGTTCTAGCGAGCCTAGCCTAATTCTTTTTATTTTAGGTATTTTGTTTATATCTTCTAATAAATCTATAAGTCTGTAGTTTTTTAATTCTTTCAATTCATATTTTTCTGAACTTACATTATCTAAATTCTCTAATTTTTTTACAATCTCTACATTTTCTATTTTAATATTTGGGCTATCAATTTCATCCGGTTTATTTACTTTATACTCCTTATTTAATTTTTTATTCATATATTGGTTTTCTTGATCTTTCACATTTTTATATGCAAAGTCTGTACCATAAGCAGTCAAATTTATACCTGTTAAAACAATCTCTTTTATTCCATTTTCCGAAATTTTTTCTATTTCTTTAATTATATGTTCTGGATGTCTACTCCTAACTCTTCCTCTTGCATATGGAATAATACAATATGTACAAAATTGATTGCATCCATCTTCCACCTTTATTACAGCTCTATTTCTTTCTGTATGTGTAATTAAACCAAATTCCTCATAATTATCTGTTGGCATCATATTTGAAACAGAAATTATTTTCTCATTTTCTCTTAAATACCTTTCAACATATTCCACTATATCCTTTTTTTCTTTAGTACCAAGGATTAAATCTATATCTTCTATTTCCTCTAGTTTTTCTCTTGCTACTTGAACATAACAACCAACAGCTACCAATATTGCATCTTTATTTTGCTGTTTAACTCTCCTTAACATTTGCCTTGACTTTTTATCTGCAATATTTGTAACTGTACATGTATTTATTACATATATTTCTGCTTTAGCTTCAAAATCTACAATCTCATATCCTGCTTCTATAAATTTTTGCATCATTGCATTTGTTTCATATTGGTTTGTTTTACATCCGCAAAGTACAAAAAGCTACTCTTCTCTTTCCCATGATAAACTCCTTAAAATAACACTATTTTTTATTTTAAGCCTCTTTTAATATTTTTTCCAAATCCATCTTTAACTGTATTATATCATCTGTTATAATATCCCAAATTAAATTTAAATTTATACCTTCATAGTCATGAACAATTTTGTTTCTTAAATTTTTTATAATAATCCACTCTATATTATTATATCTTTCCATAGTTTCTTTAGTTATATTTTTAACCAGTTCACCTATTTGACTAATAGCAAAAACAGTAGCATCAACTTTTTCTTCGTTACGTGAAAATGTTTCAAAACTACACCCTTCTGTGTATTTTAATGCCTTGTTTATATATTCTATCATCTTTTTTAATGACATATATTCTTTATTTTTCATACACAATCACTCCTGTTTTCCTTATCTCTTTATCTATTAATGAATTTTCTACTATCTCATATTTTTCAAAACCATCAATTTCTTTTTGTAATTTTTCTTCAATTTGACATATTAATTTTAGCAGTGCAAAGCCCTTTAATTTTGACTTTGTATCTATTATTAAGTCTATATCACTATCTTTAGTAGCATTTTTCTTAGCATATGAGCCAAATAAAATAACTTGATAAACTGGCTTATCTTTTAATATTTCTGACAATATCTTTTTTATTTCTTCGATTGTATAAATTTTCTCACTCATATTCTCCTCCTTATTTAATAATATAGTAATAGTATATTTATTAATCTCATTTTCCTATATCTTAATATACCATATTCTTTTATAAAAATATAGTCTTATAGCAAAATTTATTACATAACAAGAGAGCGGTCTCAGAAATCTAAAACCACTCTCTATTTGAAAACTTCAATGAAATGCAACCGTTGCTGTGTACATTACTCCCAATACTGCCCATAAGGAAACACTTACTGTCAAAATTAATCCTGCTTTATTTTGAAAAATTTTTCTTAGCATTTTCTCTACAGCTGGAAACTTTATCTGAATAAATGTAATCACTAATCCTATAAAGATACAAAATATGTACACTATTCCACCTAGCCGAAGAATTGTATCCAGTGCTTTAATCATATTCATTTATTATAACACCAAATTAACCAAAAATCAAATTATGTAGTAATTTCATATTACATAATAATAAGCTAGAAATATAGTATTTTTGCAGTGAAGCAAAGTCTTTAAATTTGTGTTTTGCACAAATTTAAAGTAGCCATGCGTCCGTAGTTGAACGAAAAAATCACTATATTTCTAGCTCTCTCCACTTTATATAATTTTATTTAAATCATATTGCATAATAATAAGCTAGAAATATAGTATTTTTGCAGTGAAGCAAGGTCTTTAAATTTGTGTTCTGCACAAATTTAAAGTAGCCATGCGTCCGTAGCTGAACAAAAAAATCACTATATTTCTAGTTCTTACATATTAAATATTTATTAAATTATTAATACATTGCACCCATATCTGCTGCATTGTCATGTCCTCCGCAGCTGCATTCTTTTGGTTCTTTCTTATCTGTTACTAAACTCTCTGTTGTTAAAATCATAGAAGCAATTGATTCAGCATTTTGTAAAGCGCTACGAGATACTTTAGTTGGATCAACTATTCCTGACTTCTTCATATCAACATATTCTTCATTTGCAGCATCAAAACCTATACCTACATTACTTCCTTTTACTTTTTCAAGTATAACTGCTGGTTCTAGTCCTGCATTTATTGCAATTTGTTTAACTGGCTCTTCTAAAGCTTTTAATATAATCTTTCCACCAAGTTTTTCATCTTCTTTTAAGCTTTCTACTACTTTCTCTACTTTTGGTATAATGTTAACATATGATGTTCCTCCACCTGCAACAATACCTTCTTCTACAGCTGCTTTAGTTGCAGAAAGTGCATCTTCTATTCTTAGTTTTTTGTCTTTCATTTCAACTTCTGTAGCTGCTCCAACACCAATTACAGCAACTCCACCAGCTATTTTTGCTAATCTTTCTTGCAAATTTTCCTTTTCAAATTCACTCTTTTCTTCAGCAATTTGAGCTTTTAATTGGTTAACTCTTGATTGAATTTCATTTTTGTCTCCCATACCATCAACAATAATAGTATTTTCCTTTTGAACTTTAATTTGTCTTGCTCTACCTAATTGTTCAACTGTTGTGTCTTTTAATTCCAATCCTAAATCTGATGTAATTACTTCACCACCTGTTAAAATTGCTATATCTTGTAACATAGCTTTTCTCTTATCTCCATATCCAGGAGCTTTAACTGCAACTACATTTAATACGCCTCTTAATTTATTTAAGATTAATGTAGATAGTGCTTCTCCTTCTATATCATCACAAATTATTACTAACTTACCAGATTGTTGCATTAAACTTTCTAATAATGGTAATATTTCTTGAATATTTCCAATTTTCTTGTCTGTTATTAATATATATGGATTATCTACAACAGCTTCCATTTTTTCTGTATCTGTTACCATATATGGAGATACATATCCTTTATCAAATTGCATACCTTCAACAACATTTAATTCTGTTTGAGAAGTTTTTGATTCTTCTATTGTAATAACACCATCTTTAGAAACTTTTTCCATAGCTTGTGAAATTAGTTCTCCAACTTCTGGATTTCCAGCTGATATACTTGCAACTCTTGCAATATCTTCTTTTCCATTAACAGGTACACTTATTTCTTTTAAGGCATCTACTGCTGCATTTACTGCTTTGTCCATACCTCTTTTAATTGCCATTGGATCTCCACCTGCTGCAACGTTTTTTACTCCTTCTCTTATCATGCTTTGAGCAAGAACCATAGCTGTAGTTGTACCATCACCTGCTACATCATTTGTTTTTATAGAGGCTTCTTTTGCAATCTGAACTCCCATATTTTCAAATGGGTCATCTAACTCTATTTCTTTTGCAATAGTTACACCGTCATTTGTAATAAGTGGTGCACCAAACTTTTTATCTAGTACAACATTTCTTCCTTTTGGTCCTAATGTTACCTTTACAGTATCTGCTAATTTATTTACACCATTCAATAAACTTTTTCTGGCATCTTCTCCATATTTAATATCTTTTGCCATAATAAAATTCCTCCATTCTATTTAATATTTCAAACAATTAATTACTAATTTAACACTCAAAATTAATATAATATTATAACTATTCTATAACTGCTAAAATATCACTTTGTCTAACAATTACTAAATCTTCACCTTCATATTTTATTTTAGTTCCAGCATATTCATTTAAATATACTTTATCACCTTTTTTTACACTCATCTCTTCTCTTTTTCCATCAACTAATTCTCCTGGTCCAACTTCTAAAACTTCTGCAATTTTTGACTTGTCTTGAGCATTTCCTGTTAAAATAATTCCACTTTTTGTAGTCTCCTCATTTTCTACCATTTTAACTACAACTCTGTCTAATAATGGTTTTAACATTAAAATTACCTCCTTCAAAATTTATGTAGGTTCTAAAATTATCCTGCATATATTATATGTTATATTAGCACTCATTATTACTGACTGCTAATATAATTTATACCTTTTTTTAGCACTTGTCAATATATATTGCTAAAATTCACAAAACATTCACATTATACTTACTTACAGCACTACATTTAACTTTTAACTTAACAAAACATTCATATTATAAACTATATTTTGATTTTACAATTTAAGATATTACATTTTAAGTTATAAGATAAACGTTATCTTATAACTCAACTCATTAGCATATGAATATTAATAATAAATTATTTTTTTAAATTTCATAAACTAAGGACAGACCATCTATAAACTAAATCTTATTTTATGATTTCTAGTTAAATGGTCTGTCCTCAATTTCTATATGCTTTCTAAAGCTATTTTTATCATATTATTTAAACTTTTTTCTCTTTCTTCTGCTGTACTGCTTTGCTTTTTAGCAAGTGAGTCTACAACAGTTAATAAACAAGCTGCCTTTTTATTAAGATATTTTGCAATATAAAATAATGCAAATGCTTCCATTTCTGCTCCGATTAGATTTAAATCCTTTGGCAATCTATTTAGTAACATCTCCAAATTATCCAAATATCCATCAAAGCAATCTGAACACAAAGTATTTCCCTTGGTATAGTGAATATTTAATTTTGTTGCCGCTTCTTCTATTTTACTATTTAGTGTTTCATCTGCTTGCATTAAATGACAATCATTTGAATTCCACTCATATGCAAAATTGCCTTCTGTATATGTTTTGTCTACTAATATTGTGTCTAATAAATCTATATCTGGTGTATAAACTCCACATGAACCAATTCTTATTATTTTTTCGACGTCATAAAATTTATATAGCTCATAGCTATATATTCCCATACTTGGCATGCCCATTCCAGAAGAAAATACAGTAACCTTTTTATCTCCATACTTTCCTGTATATGCAAGCATATTTCTAACGGAATTTACAAGTTTTACATCTGTCAAAAAATTTTCTGCTATATATTTTGCACGTAATGGATCACCAGGCATTAACACGCTTTTTTCTATATCCTCTTTGTTAGCACTACAATGAATAGTCATATATACCTCCAGCTATTTTGTTATTGCTAATATTTTATATTTCATTATACCTGCTGGTGCTTGAACATCTATTGTTTGGTTCTTTTTAGCACCTAACAAGGCTTTTCCTATTGGTGATTCATTTGAAATTTTATTTTCTGCTAAGTTAACTTCTGTTGATCCAACTATAGTATATGAAACTTCTTCATTAAATTCTATATCTAAAACTTTAACAGTATTTCCAACTTGTACTGTTTTAGTGTCTATTTCTGATTCATCAATAATTTTAGCATATCTTAATTTGTTTTCTAATTCTGCTATTTTTGTTTCATTAGCAGCTTGAGCATTTTTAGCTTCATCGTATTCAGAATTTTCAGATAAATCTCCAAATCCTAAAGCTATTTTTATTCTCTCAGATATCTCTGCTCTTTTTTCTGTTTTTAGTGTATCTAATTCTTGCTCTAATTTATCGTATCCCTCTTGTGTCAATAGAATTTCTTTTTCTTCTCCCATAAGTCCTTCCTCCTTTTTGTCAAAATGTTTTTTAATATAAAAAATAAATTTGAATTTCCTCAAATTTATCTTATATATATTAATCTATTTTAATAGATTTGTCAATAGCGTTTTTTTACCTCATTATCGCTTAAATTCACTCGTTTATACTCATTTTCGTCAATTATCCCATTATTTCCATACAGTTTCTTAATAATAATTCCTGCATCTTCTATTTTCGACCTCATATTTGAAAAGTTTTCTTTTTTGTTCAGAAAACTTTCATACAAAATTGTTATACTTGTTTCATAAATTAGTCCATATTTTTTAAAAAATTCTTTAATTCTATTATTTACATCTATTTCATATGAATTAACAAAAATCCCTTCAAATCCTGTTAATGTAACTATTTTGCGTTTTTTAGTAGTATCTTGATTAACATGCTCTTTAGTGTCTTGGATAATACTTTTATCTTTATTATTTATCTCATCATTTAAATTAATTATAATAGCCTTTCTATATATTAAATATTCATTTAGTTCATTTATACTATTATCCACATTAACTATAAACTTTGCCCTTTTTAAGCTCTTCCTTTTATTATTTAAAAGTATTACATTATTTCCTGTATTATTATAAACAATATCTTCAATATATCTATACTTTTCTATATTTTTACTTACTATATTAATGTTTTTAAATTTTGTACTTAAAAAAATTATATTATCTAGTATGATTTCATCAATATTATTTGCAACAATAAAAACATCTTCTAATTCAGCCTTTCTATTTTGAATATTTATAATATATACCAAAATTTCGTAAATTATGTATTTAAAAAGTCCGTTTCCATTAATAAAAAATACATTTCTTTGTTTTATAAAATGCTTTGCGATATTATGCTCATCTATAATACAATCTAAATTTTTTTTATAATTAACTTTACTTATATTACTCTTATTTTTATTAGAGTTATTACTTTTTTTATTTAGAAGTTTATCCATAAATTCTGTGTTTTTTTTAATTTCGTCTGACAAAACAATTCCATCTATACTTTTCTCATTTATAATTTTTCTAATTTTATTTGTTATAATACTATTTCTTATATTATTAACTATTTTGGATAAATTGTCTCTTTTTATTGGTATTTTTGCTATATATCCATTAAATATTTCTTCTATATCAATTATACAAAACACCCATTTAAAGAATTCTTTAATTTTAAATAATTTATCTGTTTTTCCGCTTTTATTTTTTTCAATATCATTTTTGCTTTTTTCATTTTTTATATTCTTAACTTTTATATATAACACATTCAAAAAAATCACCTCTAAATTTAAAACAAGCTATTTGTCTTAAATTATATTAGGTGATTTCTTTTTTATTCCATGAATTTAATACATTTAATAAGTTATGAATATATTAATTTCCAAGTTTTTCTTTAACTATATCCCAAACTTCTGGGCTTTCTCTATCTTTTTCCCAATATGCTGCGCCTGCTAGTTTGTATTTGTTTATTAAATCTAGTTTTGCAGAAATTGATTTTAAGTCTTCTATCCACATTTTATATACAGCACCATTTTGTGTATATTCTATATAATATTGTTTTAAATTATCATTCCACCTTTTTTCTACATTTGCAGGAATTACTTTATCTACATCTTTTAAATCAACAGTTTCGCTACTAACTTTCCCATTTTCTTCTTTCCATAATCTTGTATAAAATGGTACTGCTAAAACTAGTTTATCTGGATTTACTCCTTCTTGTCCTAAAAATTTAGTTATATTTGCTTCTACCCAGTCACACCCTGCTGTAGTACCTTCTTTATTTGAGCTTGCTCCATATTGATCATATGCCATAAATATTATATAATCTGCTACTTTTGATATTGTATTTCTGTCAAAGCACATTGACCATGTTTCAGAGCCATCTGGAGCTGTTACGTCTACTGTTAATACTTTTCCCATTTCATTTAGTCTAGGCTCTAGTTCTATTAGAAACCTATTAAACATTGCTTTATCTTCCATATACATGTTTTCAAAGTCTATGTTTATACCATCTAAATTATATTTCACAACTAAATTAACTATATTGTTTATTAATTTATTTCTTAATTTATAATCGTTCATAATTTCTGAAGTAGTATCTAGCATAGATTCGTTTGAAATCATTGCCCAAACTTTTAATCCATTATTATGTGCCCAATTAATATAGTTTATTCCAGCTGTACCAACGTTTTCTTTAACATTTCCCTTTCCTAATTGCTCTAATCTAAAAAATGTTGGAGAAACAACATTAACTCCATCCATTGCACCTGACCTTTCTGGAGCTGAGCCATAGTCTGAAAAATATTCCCATGCTAAACTTACTTTTCCTTCTACTTTTGATGTTTCTACCATGTCATCTCTAATTGTATTTATTTTTCCTAAGTTATCTTCTTTAACATAGCCTAAACTTCCATTGCTTGTTCTAATTTTTTTCCAACCACTTTTTACTAAATCGTCTTTTCTATTAGAAATTACCACTGCATCTCCTGCTTTAATTTTATCTACTGTTCTAGATAATGAAGTTGGCTTTGACTTAATGCTTATATCCTTAGCTACTGTTGCAATTTGATATTTTCTGTCTAATGAATCTACAACTACTCTGTTATTTATATATTCTATATCCACATTATACACACTTTTTAGTTCTGAAAATGGTATAAAATATTTATTTTCTTTCTCAATAACAGGACTTTTTAGTTTTACTTCTGCACTATTTACAGTTGCCAAATTTTCTCCAACTACCATATTTGCAATTTTAGTAGATGAACCTGTAATAATTTGATTGTATTTTTCGTCATAATAAATATAATTGTCAAAAAAGTTTTCTATATCTTCTTTTGCTATATATATAACACCATTTTCATCTACAAAAACATCCTGTTTTAAGTCTGCTGTTACATTACTATTGTTAATTATTAAATTCACTTTTCCTACGATGTCATTATTTTTATAATTTCCTGCAATTTTAATTACAAATATTGCTGCTAATAAAACAATTGATACTACAATTATTTTAAAAATCCAATTACCTTTTACACTTTTTTTCTCTCTTCTCGACATGTATTTCTCCTTTTTCTTCTGAAAATATTTATTATAAAATAACTATATCATAAAAAATATTTTTAGTGAATACTATTTTATAATATTTTTGTATAATAATATACATTTAATTATATATTTTTGTATAATATATTTGCACTTTCGTATTATTTTGTTGAATTTTTTAGAAATTAGTTATATTATTGTTACAGATTTTTCGCTAATATTTTTAATATGTAACTTTCCCACATTAGGGAGGTTATTGTATGAGTAAACTTTATTCAAAATATTTAGAGCAAAAGGCTTTAAATCCAAATGAACTTTATTTGTTTAAGTCAGGTATATTTTACATGGCTTTAAATGAAGATGCTAATAGACTTTCAGACGCATTAAGCTTAAAAGTAACTAACATTACAGATAAGCTTTATAAATGTTGTTTTCCTGTAAGTAAATCAGATTATTACTTTAAAACTTTAGAATCGCTAAATATTAATTATAAAATTATTGACCCTTCTCAAAATGTGGTATTAAATTATGCTGAATATAAAGACAATGAAAGATTTAATGGTATAATTACAAATTTGTTAAAATTAGATTTAAATAAAACTTCATTTCAAGATGCATACATTATTCTTACAAATACTATTCATGATTTAAAACAAATTTTAGAAAATGGAGCTGAAGAATAATGGATGTTGGCGACAAAAATTCTTTACTTATTTATAAGTATTATTTAGATTTAGTTTATTATACAAATACATTATGCATAAAATACCCAAAATCTGAAAAGCTTGCTTTAGCAAGTGAAACAAAACAATCTTTATATAGCGGTTTAAGAGAATTGATTTATGCTTTAAAAGAATATAATAAAAAAAATAAAATAAGTCACCTAAACAATTTAGATGTTGAGCTAAATTTACAAAAGGTTTACCTTAGACTTGCATACAAATATAAATATATCTCAAAACAAAATTATGAAACTTGGTCAAAAAAGATAACAGAAATTTGTAATATGTTAGGAGGATGGTTAAAATCATGCCTCACACGATAAAAAATAGTTTTTATAAACATCTAACATTTGAAAATTTATTATCTGCTCACTTAAGAGCAAAAAAACAAAAAGCTAAAAAATGCGAAGTCTTAAGATTTGAATTAAATTTAGAAAACAATTTAGTAAATTTATTAAACAAATTGAAAAACGGTACATATCACGTAGGAAATTACAGAATATTTTATATAAATGAACCAAAACTAAGAAAAATAGAAGCTCTTCCATATGTAGATAGAATTGTACATCAATGGTATGTAGAAGAATTTATAAAACCTAATATAGTACCTAAATTTATAAATTCTTCATGTGCTTGCATTGTTGGAAGAGGATGCCACAAAGCAGCAGATATAATACAACATGACATGAAAGTTTATAAAAGAAAAAATCCAAATTATTGGATACTAAAATGTGATATAAGAAAATTTTTCTATAGTATAGACCCAAATATATTATTTAGCATAGTAAAAAAATATATGTCAGACAAAAAATTAATACAATTTACACACCAATTAATTTTTGAAAATAGAAAAGATCCAATTGGTATACCCATTGGAAATTACACATCTCAATTTTTTGCCAACATATACTTAAATGAATTAGACCAATACATAAAACATACATTACGAGTAAAATACTATGTTAGGTATATGGATGATTTTGTAATGCTTTTAGAAGATAAAGAAACTTGCAAAACATATAAAAAATTAATAGAAGAATTTGTAGAAAACAAACTGCATTTAAGTCTAAATCAAAAGTCTAGATATTATCCTGCTGCTCAAGGTTTAAACTTTTGTGGTTATAGAATTTGGCCAACACATAGGCTACTTAGAAAATCTAGTAAAACAAAAATCAAAAGAAAAATCCGTAAATGGAACAAAATCTGGCTTCGTGGTGACCTAGACTTTGGTATAGTCATGCCATCACTTCAATCATGGCTTGCACATGCTAACCATTGTAATACATATAAACTAAAATGCAAAGTTCTTAATTCTGCTGAATTTCTTTACAATGACAAAAAAGAGTATCCTGTAAGAATAGATTAGGTATATATATTTACTAAAAAAGTGCTACTTTCAATATAGTAGCACTTTTCATAAATTTTAATTTTCACCATTTTATTACTTACTAAAATTTATTGTTCAATGTGTTTATGGTACATTTTTTACGTTACAAAATTACTCTAATACTTTTGTAACGTCTATTTTTCATTTTATATTATACAGTTCTTATTTTATGTTTTTATTAATTTTGTACCAAAGGAATAAAACTTCTTTGATACTTCCTACAATATATCCGTAAACATATTTTATTAGGAGAAAAATTCTTCTTTTGAATTTTTCGTTGTATCGAAGTGCGACCAAGACCGGACGGAACGAAATACTGCCATTGCTATTACCATTGTTGTTATTGAAATAGAACACGCCTGCATTCGTACCATTGCTGTAATTGCCTCCGCGGTTGAAGAAAGGCCAGTCCGTGTTAGGAAAGTTAGAGTAATAGTCTTATCCCTTTTACATTATATCAAATTATGTATAAAGTGTACAAGGTTAAATTTTTTAAATAATATTCCTATAAAAGGTCTTAGTTCTTTTTCATTTTTATTATATGCAACTTTATTATCGTATTTCCTTAAATAGTCACAGTATTCTGAATTAACTCTAACTATTTTTAAATTTATAATCACTATCTCAAACCTCCATATAATTTATTTAAAAAGGACTAGAGTAAAACTCTAATCCCCCTTTTTTAAATTCCATTTTATGGCTGGATTCACCACTTTTTTATGCTATTTCTAGCAATAATATTATATGCAATTTATAAAAAAATATTGCTACCTAAATTAAATATAACATATTTTTTTATAATTTTCAATATTTTTTATAGTTCTTCTTATAAATTTTATAACATATCTTAGTTATTTAATAACATAAATTGCATTTTCATTGTAAAATTACAATTAACTTTTTAGTTTATCATTAGTAATATATTTTTAATATAAAAGTACTATCTTTAATTTAGATAGCACTTTTTCATAAACTTTAATTTTCATCATTTTATTACTTACTAAAATTTATTGTTTAATGTGTTTATGGTACATTTTTTACTTTACAAAATTACTCTAATACTTTTGTAAAATCTATTTTTCATTTTATGTTTTATAGTTTTTATTTTATGTTTTATTGATTTTTGTACCAATGGAACTAAACTTCTTTGATACTTCCTAAAATATGTCCGTAAACATATTTTATTAGGAGAAAAATTCTTCTTTTGAATTTTTCGTTGTATCGAAGTGCGACCAAGACCGGACGGAACGAATTGTTGCTGTTGCTATTACCATTGTTGTTGTTGAAATAGAACACGCCTGCATTCGTACCATTATTGTAATTGCCTCCGCGTTTGAAGAAAGGATTGCTCGTGTTAGGAAAGTTAGAGTAATAGTTTAGTCCCTTTTGGATTATATCAAAAAAAGTCTTGCTTTGCAAGACTTTTTTTGTAAGAAACTTCCATTTCATTTTC
>UMKM01022354.1_pt1 | contig 24098 bp, 19 predicted proteins | sample 1966331 | NCBI WGS metagenome assembly UMKM01 (sample SAMEA4836176, study PRJEB28245) | human gut metagenome | biome: gut microbiome; material: fecal sample | place: Denmark | collected 2008 | reverse complement strand
AAAGTTTATCTGATCCGGTTTATTTGGTAAGACTAAATAACATTCGTGCGGGGGGATGTTATATAGTCTTACCAAAAAGAGGCAAAGTTTGGAACTCTCGTTTCCGAATATAACCTTTACAAGAAAAAATAATACGATGAAGCATTTCTATCATTATTTGTTGACCGTTTTTCTGGCAGGGCAAGTACCTGGATGGGGGCAGAACGCAACGGAAAAGAAACACATCTTCGTGAACGACAGTATAACCGTAGATCTTCCGGAGGTGTTTGTAAAAGCGGAACGGCCGCTGGTGAAAGTGTCGGAAGGCAAGTTGCAGTACGACATTCCGAACCTGGTAAAAGATAAACCGGTCGATAACGCTTTTGATGTGATAGGCGAATTGCCCGGTATACAAAAAGATGGGGATAAGGTGTCGATTATCGGAACCCCTTCGACCTCGATCCTGATCAACGGACGCAAAAGTTCGATGACAGCGGAACAATTGGCTGGCTTATTGAAATCCACATCTTCATCCAAAGTAAAACAAATAGATGTGATGTATAGCACGCCTCCCCGGTTTGGCGTGAAAGGTGCATCCATCAATGTCGTAATAGAAAATGACAAATCTTTGAAAGACGTGCTGAAGGGGGAAATCTCTTTGACGGGTAAGCAAGGTTATTTCTTTTCTCCATCCGGTCAGGCGAACCTTTCGTATATCGGGAAGAATTACTCGGCTGATATCTCTTATTCGGCCGCTTATGATCATGGACGCCAGGAAGAGGAAATGATTGCCCGACCGACTGTAAACGATCGCCCGTACGATATTAGGCAGGATGACTGGTATAATAATGTAAGCCTTTCTCACAATATACGGGGAGCTTTCGATTTCGATTTGAAAAGTAAAGACCGCTTGTCACTTTCCTATACCGGCCGTTTTTACGACCCGGATAAAGTATCGAGAAGAGGCGCGTTGACCGAGTTTGTCGATATCCGGCGGGTAGAGACGGAGCTGGAATTGTCCGGCGCTTCGAATCTGCATAATGCCCGGATGGATTATATCGGTCATAAAGGGTTCAGAGCCGGGATGGATTATACTTTTTATAAGAATGACGACAAGCAACATTTGGTTAATGACTTTGAAAAAGAGGAAGAGCAGACAATCTCAACTCTGTCTTCCCAGCAGGTACAACGTGTTGATCTTTATATGAACGACAGTCGTAAATTGAAAAAAGAATGGATGTTGGATTACGGAGTAGATGCTTCTTTTTCCGATACCCGTAACGAGTCCGGTCAGTCGATCAATGGTGGGAATGCTCCTGAAGGAACTTTCCGCCTTAAACAAAAAGATTATTCAATGGGTGCTTTTGCCAGTTTTACGAAACAATTCGGGAAAAAGGTTTCATTGAATGCATCCCTTTCCTTGCAGTATTATAAAGCATCCGTCGATTCGGCAGGAAAGAAAAAGACATTATGGAACAGGGCCGGCCTTTTCCCTCAATTGAATTTTACTTACAAGGTGGCTCCGTCCGGTATGCTGATGTTTTCCTTTTCGAGTGATAAAACCTATCCGTCCTATTGGATGACTACTCCTACTACCTATTATATGAATGTCTACAGTTCTATAATCGGGAACCCGGACCTGAAGCCGCAGCTCTCTTATTCGATGCAACTGAATTATGTCCTGAAGAGCAAGTATGTATTCGGCTTATTTACAAATATACAGCCCGATAAAATACAACAGATGACGTACCAGCGCCACGATGAGTTGAGGTCCGTATTCCAGACAGTGAATATGGATATCTACAATATGTACGGAGCGGTCGCCGTCATCCCTTTCAGGCCTTTTGATTTTATGAGTTCCAGGCTGACGCTGATGGGCTGTGCCATTCATAACAAAGGGACGCTTTATGATGTCTTTTTCGACCGTAAAAAACTGTTTGGCCGGGCCGAATTGAACAATACCTTCTACCTGACCGAAGACCGGAACTTGTTGTTGGAGTTGCGGGGCTATTGTATATCTCCGGTCATACAGGGATTGTATGATGTCGATCTGATATACAACGTGTCGGCCGGTCTGACCTGGACATTCGCGAAAAAGAAGATGCGCCTGACGGTTCGGGGTAATGATTTGTTCGAGGGAGGCAATCCCGTTACCCGTGTGGATGAACAGGGGCAGAAAAGCCGCATGAAACTGTGGCAGGATAGCCGGAATGTGACACTGACATTACGGTATAGTTTCGGTGGCTACAAAGAGAAAAAGGCAAAAGAGGTAGACACTTCACGTTTGGGGACGGGGATTTGATATGCTTGCTGTCCAAATACCGGGATGAATCAACTGATGGCGGAAATGTTGGGAGGTATAGTAAATAAGTCTTGAAGAACAATTGTTTGTGTTATTATATTTTATACCTTTAGCGCTGACTTGCTAATGCTATCCTGTACCTCTTAGTTAGTTATCCTGTACACCCTGGTAAACCATCCTGTACATCTTGACCGATTATCCTGTACAGGCTGTTGTTACTGAGTGGTTACTAATAAGATATAGGATGGTAACCTTTGAGATAAATCGTGTTAATGTTAAATCTAATAGAAAGATAATAGTATGGCGGTAAGATACAAGCTGACAAAAATCAATGACAATATTACTGATAATAAGACGGTAAAGTATTCGGTAACGACGGTAAGCTATGACAATGTGAATTTGGATGCTTTAGCCGAGCAAATAGCCGGATCCAGTACATTTTCCTACGGCGAAGTGAAAGGACTTGTGGAAAATCTGACTATTCTGATTGCGGAAGCTCTGGAAGGCGGCAATACCGTGACGATCGACGGTTTGGGAACATTTTCCGTAACTGCCCGACCCAACCGTGAAGTGGAAGATCCGTTGAAAATCCGTGCCGAATCTATTAAGCTGAAAGGAATTGGCTTCAAACCCAGCCCGAAACTGAAGGAGAGGCTGAGAAGTATTGAGTTTACGAGGATGAAATAGGTTTTATACATAAAGTTTACGGGAAGTATTTGCCATTTGCAATCTTACCAGGTAATAATTTGTATAATAGTTTGTTATTCCATTGCAAATATCTTTTTGAGTTTGCAATGGAGTTTGTCATTAGTCATAAAACAAAAGTTGCACAAATGAGTCCGGATATGAAAATAACACAAGTGAAGAGTAATGGTAAGTCTTTGAAAAATATAGAGTTGCCAGATGTGATGACTGCGATAAGATCCGGCGAACAAGCCAGGGTGGTGAATGAACATCGGGGGATATTATCCTCTTCAATGCCTGGCGATCGGAACATTCATGCGACGGATATTCCTGTTTTGCTTTTTGCCGCCCGGTTCAGGAAAAAGGAAAGCAGGATAGAGTATCAGGTGTATAACGGGCTGGTGCTGATGGATGTCGGCAATCTGGCGGATAGGGAAGAGGCCGTGGAGGTGAAGCGACTCGCTTCCTTAGCCCCGCAGACAATGGCTGCCTTTGTCGGTTCGAGCGGGAAGAGCGTGAAAATACTGGTTCCTTTTGTGTTGCCCGACGGTTCCCTTCCGGAAAAGAGGGAGTTGGCCGAGTTGTTTCATGCGGTGGCCTACAGGCGTGCAGTGGCCTTTTATCAGGCTCATCTGCAACGTCATATAGAGATGGGGGAGGAGGCATCGTTGGAAAGAGGATGCCGCCATTCTTTTGATCCTGGTTTATATTATAATCCGTCGGCCACACCGTTGATTCAGGAGCAACCGATGCAGATGCCTGCCGAACCGACCTATCGGGAGGTGGTGGCCAAAGAGGAAGATCCGCTTTTGCGCATGATGCCCGGATATGACCGCAGTCGTATCGTTTCCCGTTTTTATAATGCCTGTATGTTGGACGCCCTCGAAAAGACGGGTGGCTTGGATGAAGGAAAAGAGGTCAGGCCTTTCCTGACAAGGTTGGCTGAAAATTGTTTTCGCTCCGGTATTCCGGAAGAGGATGTGGTTCGCTGGACAAAGATTAGCCGGAATCTCGAACTGTTTGAAGAGGAGATCCGGGAGACGGTTCACATGGTGTACCAACTGTCGAAGTGTTTCGGGAAGAAGCCGGTGATGCCTGCCGAGCAACTGCTTTCGATAAAGACGGACGAGTTTATGAAACGGCGGTATGAGTTCCGGCGGAATATGCTGGCAGGCGAAGTGGAGTTCCGGGCAAGAGGTTCGTACTATATCCATTTTGCCCCGGTTACCGAAACGGTTCTAAATAGCATCGGTCTGAATGCGCAGGCCGAAGGGCTGGCTCTTTGGGATCGCGATGTGAAGCGGTATGTTTATTCCGACAGGGTTCCGGTCTTTTATCCGTTGGAAGATTATCTGGAATATTTGCCGGAGTGGGACGGTAAGGATCATATACGTGCACTGGCCGATACGCTGCCGACCGCTAATGCCCAGTGGCGCAATCTGTTTTATATCTGGTTCCTGAGTATGACCGCCCACTGGTACAGGCGCGAGCATTTGCATGCAAACAGTTCGTTGCCTTTGCTGGTCGGTCCGCAGGGATGTGGCAAGTCCACCTGGTGTCGGAATTTGTTGCCGCCTTCGCTTCGTATGTATTATACGGATAGCATTGATTTCAGTAACAAACGGGATGCCGAACTGATGCTGACTCGTTTTGCCTTGATCAATATCGATGAATTCGATTCGGTCAGTTCCGCTTACCAGAGCTTTTTAAAGAATGTCTTGCAAAAGCCGGTTGTCAACGCTCGCCAGCCTTATAAGCGAAGTATTCAGGCATTGCACCGGTATGCCTCTTTTATCGCGACCTGCAACAATTACGATCTGTTGACCGATCCGACCGGAAGCCGGCGTTTTATCTGTATCGAGATATCCGGTACGATAGATAATTCAACGTCAATAAACTATGAACAGTTGTATGCCCAGGCAGTGGCTGCTTTAAAGAATGGCGAACGTTATTGGTTTACTTCCGAAGAGGAGTTCTCGACAACTCGTAACAATGAAGTATTCCAGCAACTGCCTGTCGAAGAACAGTTGTTTCTTCAGTACTTTCGTGCCGCCCGGCCGGGAGAGGAGAGTCTGGAATTATCCGCCATTGAAATTCTCCAGTATCTGCAAAGTGAAAGTGGCATTAAGTTGGGCAATAAACGGTTGACCTACTTCGGCCGCCTGCTCCAGAAGAATAAGATCCCTTCACGCCGCACGATGAAAGGAACTTGCTATTCGGTGGTGAAGGTGGGATAATGTAGGGTGGATAACAAATGTTATTGCAAATGAAAAAGAGTTTGCAATGAAGTAATAGATTGTTATATAGCTACTTATAGGTCGCTATTGCAAATGGCGAATGGATAGCAGAAAATTATTATATGAAATGATGAAAGAACAAGATTTTATAGCGCATGTCAGAGTAGAAGAGGATGCTTTCCGGATACAGACGGTGAAGGAACATTCAGTCGGTACGGCCACATTAAGCGAATCGTTTGCATCTGTTTTCGGGGCGGCGGCTTGGGGAAAGCAGAATGGCTGGTGGCATGATATGGGGAAATATACAAAGAATAGTTTTCAACCTTATATCCGTAACGCATCCGGCATGGCAGTGGAACAGAAAGTAGTGGATAAACCCGACCATTCCTCGGCTGGAGCGATTCTGGCGAGAGAAAAATTGCCGGGTTATTATCCTCCATTGGCTTATTGTATAGCCGGACATCATTCGGGATTGCTGGACTGGACTTCTTCCGGGGAGGCCAATTTGAATAGACGTCTGTCTAAAACAGATTGCTACCAGGAGATGCTGAAAGATGCACCGGAAGAGATGCAAGAGGTGGTTGCTTCGTTAGACCAGCCTTTGATTGATGATTTTGAGAAGGATATACATCAATGGATTCGCATGTTGTTCTCTTGCCTGGTTGATGCCGACTACTTGGATACGGAGCGGTTTATGCATCCGGAACAAGCAGCCAGGCGTGGGCAATATGATTCTATGGAAACGTTGAAGGATCGGTTTGATGTCTATATGGAATCGCTTACGGCAAATGCACCAGCATCTTTCATCAATGAGAAACGGGCGGCTATCCTGTCCCGTTGCCGGAAGATGGCCGAGAGCCTTCCCGGCTTTTTTAGCCTGACAGTTCCGACAGGTGGGGGAAAGACATTGGCGTCGATGGCTTGGGCACTCCTCCACGCCGTTCGTTACAAAAAAAAACGGATTATCATCGTTATTCCTTATACGAGTATTATTGTACAGACGGCTGCCGTGCTCCGGGATATTTTCGGAGCGGAGAATGTGGTGGAGCATCATAGTAATTTGCAACAGGATAGTAACGACGAACGGTCCCCTTCTTTGCTGGCAACGGAAAATTGGGATGCTCCGATCATTGTGACGACAAATGTGCAGTTCTTTGAATCGCTGTATGCTTGCCGCACTTCGCGATGCCGGAAATTGCATAATATCTGTAACTCTGTTGTTATTCTGGATGAGGCGCAGATGTTACCGGTTGAGTTTTTGCACCCCATACTGGATGTCTTGCAGAGCTTGCAAGCCTCTTTTAAAGCCAGTATTTTGTTTACTACGGCCACATTACCCGTTTTTTCCGGTCGGATCGGAACAGGACCGGGGGCTTTTGACGGACTGAAAACTCCCGTGACAGAAATTACTTCTGTGCATGATAATTTGTTTGAGGCTTTTAAACGGGTGGAGCTGCATTGGCCGGAACCAGGCACAACCACTAACTTCGATGAACTTGCCGACGAGCTGTCCGGGTATGATTGTGTGCTATGTATTGTAAATACCCGTAAGGACGCGCGCGAGCTTTACCGGCGGATGCCTGAAGGAACTTTACATTTGTCGCGTATGATGTGCTCCGCGCATATCATGGAAGTTATAAAATTGATCAAGCAGAAATTGAAGGACAATGAACCAGTCCGTGTGATAAGTACGCAGTTGGTTGAAGCCGGGGTAGATATTGATTTCCCTGTAGTATACCGTGCTTTTGCCGGTCTGGATTCAATCATACAGGCGGCAGGAAGATGTAACCGGGAAGGCAAATTGAATCATGTGGGTAAATTAGGTCAGGTTTTTGTCTTTAATTTGGAGAATACTCTTTTGCGTGGTTTGATGGGAAAGGGAGCGGCTGCTTTGCGGGAGATACTGTCTGTTTCCGATGGGAGCGACTTGTTTTCTCCGGAGTGTATGGCTCAATATTTCAGCTTATTCTATAGCAATTGTAACACCTTTGATAAGGCTAATATAAAAGGTCTGTTATATAAAGGTTTTGCAGAAATGCACTTTATGTTTGCAACTGCTGCAGAGAAGTTCCGGTTGATAGACGATAAAGACTCGGTATCCATCTTGGTCGGCTATGGTGATGGTGCAACCTTACTGGAGGAACTGAAGCGGATTGGCCCGGAATTTTGGTTGTTACGTAAGCTACAGCAGTATAGCGTATCCATTAGAAAATGGGATTTCGAACAGTTATGTAAACAGGGAACAGTGGGAGTGTATGCTGGGATTTTTATATTGGAAGATGGAAGGTGTTATGATGAACGGGCCGGATTGGTTTTGGACGGTGCTTGGGTAGAGGAACTACTGTTGATGTGATAGGTGTTACAGATTGAGTTGGTTATAATAGTGCGTTTGGATTGAAATGTGTCTGAATTACAACAATAACATTACCGTCGCATCCTTTACGGGTGCGACGGCTATGACACGTGTATCAACTTCTGGCCAATGCACGTACCTATATAAGGTACGACAGACTCCGAAGGACACGCGTACCGGTTGTCAACTGTTTCAATCCACGTACCTATATAAGGTACGACGAAGATTGACATGCTCATTAATATCATTAATTTCAGTTTCAATCCACGTACCTATATAAGGTACGACCAATTGTTCAGGATAAGGATAATAGTGGTATTACGGTTTCAATCCACGTACCTATATAAGGTACGACATCGGAAATTAAAGGCAGTTGGTAGTACGTTGATTGTTTCAATCCACGTACCTATATAAGGTACGACAGTTTTCAAATACTGTTCTCGACTGCGAAAATACGTTTCAATCCACGTACCTATATAAGGTACGACAATCAAAATGTATCTGCCCTAAAATTTTATCAGTTTCAATCCACGTACCTATATAAGGTACGACTATAAGGCCAAATGCTCAAGGTCAAGTTCCGTCAGTTTCAATCCACGTACCTATATAAGGTACGACCATGCCTATGATGTTTCCGATTCAGACTAAAATGTTTCAATCCACGTACCTATATAAGGTACGACAGCTTCCTATTTCTCGTGTTGTTGTACCTCGTTTAGTTTCAATCCACGTACCTATATAAGGTACGACTGACGAGGACGGTAACGCCTTCAAAGTTGATTTTGTTTCAATCCACGTACCTATATAAGGTACGACTAGCGACTGGAGTGTCCGCCGTAGCGCAGCTGGGTTTCAATCCACGTACCTATATAAGGTACGACATATCTCCAAAAAGAGCAATAATAGCATTTGAAGTTTCAATCCACGTACCTATATAAGGTACGACTCCTATCCGACAAACTTACTCCTGACATCTCCAAAGTTTCAATCCACGTACCTATATAAGGTACGACGCTGGCATTAACACCATAGGACAAGCCCACATTGTGTTTCAATCCACGTACCTATATAAGGTACGACAAACATCCTCTATGCCTAATTGCTTACATAACAATGTTTCAATCCACGTACCTATATAAGGTACGACTCTCGATCTGGACATCCATGTTTATTACATTTCCGTTTCAATCCACGTACCTATATAAGGTACGACCTCAACGGTCTCGTGTCCCCGTTCGTCCCTATCAGTTTCAATCCACGTACCTATATAAGGTACGACCAAAATCCTCCAAGTCATCTTCCACAAGTACTGGGTTTCAATCCACGTACCTATATAAGGTACGACGTATCGGTTCTGCTTATATCCGCGCTCGTAAGGATGTTTCAATCCACGTACCTATATAAGGTACGACTCAACATGTCAGTTGCGCTTATATTATCGAGAGGGTTTCAATCCACGTACCTATATAAGGTACGACCCGAAACCTTCTCCACCGCGTCTCCACATATCGCGGTTTCAATCCACGTACCTATATAAGGTACGACATCAGTTCCGCGGTTTTTCCTATAAAGAGATTATCGTTTCAATCCACGTACCTATATAAGGTACGACGCTGAAATGGCAAAAGATATTCGTCACCTTTTTGTTTCAATCCACGTACCTATATAAGGTACGACGACGCAAGAGCCATGAGATGTGATGAGATATACGTTTCAATCCACGTACCTATATAAGGTACGACTTGATTGTAAAAAACATGAAACAATCTTTCAACATACGTTTCAATCCACGTACCTATATAAGGTACGACTGCATTACAAATAATGCAAACATTTACAGTCTGTTATCAATGCATTTATGCGATAATAAACTTTTTGGATTTTTTATTGATGAAATAAAACTAATAGGAGTGTTTAATAGGCTAATAATCAATGATTGCGAAAACTCCAGCTTTTTGTTAATGCTTAATGTTCGCAAACAGTTATATTATAAGTTCATCTTCTACATTATAGGATGTGACGACACCTATGTATTCAACTCTTTTAGAATAATTATTTCCCAAGAAATAGAAACGAATACTATCTTTTTTATGATCGATGATATCCGATAGTTTTAATCTTAACTCGGTAAATTGAGCAGGCGAGACAGAGCATTCAAAAACGGAATTTTGGACGCGTTGGCCATAATTCAGGCATTGACGTGCTACCTGACGTAACCTGCGCTGTCCGTCGGAAGTCATCGTTTCTACGTCATATGTAACTAGAACATACATGAACTTACTTCATTAAAAAGACCGGATAATTATCTAAATCGTTTCTCAAAAAACGAGCTAAAAGCATCGCCTGAATATATGGGATCAGTCCTATCGGTACGGATTCATTTAAGTAGGGGTGGATTATTGTCTCTTTTTTTCTCTTCTGCCAAGCGAGTAAGACTCCCTTTCTGATATCTTCATCCATTACAATCCCGTTATCTCCGTGTTCGACAAAACCTTTACCGGATATCTGTTTACGATTAATTAAGGACAAAACCAACCTGTCTGCCAGGTAGGCTCGTAACTCTTCCATCATATCTAACGCTAAACTCGCTCTTCCTGGTCGATCGGTATGTAAAAAGCCTACGTATGGATCAAGTCCTACTGTTTCCAATGCAGACTGTACCTCATGATTCAGCAATGTGTAAACGAATGACAATAGAGCATTTACTTTGTCTTTGGGCGGTCTTCTGTTCCTCCCGTTAAAAGGAAAATCCTCACATTGCGATATGATCATCTGGTTAAATACAGAGAAATAAGTTGTAGCGGCTTCTCCCTCTATACCTCTTAATGTATCGGAGGACTCAGCAACTAAAGCCTGATTCTTTGATCTCTTTAACTTTTCAGATACGGATAAAAACAAGGATAGCTGTTTGTCGGAAGAAATGTGATCTCTTTTGAAACGATCGATAACCGTCCGGGAATTTGCTATCTTTCCTGCAATAAAAAGCCGACTGATTTCCAGTGATTTATTTGCATCGTCGGCAATCCTGTATTGTGTTCTTCGTAAAAGGACATTTCCTTTTGTCGGACCGGAGACTCTACCTTGAAACTGTCCATTAGCACTTAAAAAACATAATCCTACATTTCTTTCAGCACACATCTTCATTAATGCCGGAGAAGCACCTATATATCCGAATGTGACAATACCTTCTATATTTAAAACCGGAATTCTGAATATATCTTTTTCCTTAACCCTAATTACAACGTTTTCTCCATCTTTAGTTAAATAGGCTTCAGGAGTAGTTACATACAATGTGTTCAATAATTTTCTCATATTTTAATCGTATAACTGGGACAGGTAAGTATTCACTTTCGGTGTTTTTGTCAGTACTTTAGGCATACATACGTCACATAAAGAACATGACTTGCAATGCGCTTTGTATATTGCCGGCGGAAGAACTTTTTGCTCGTATAGCTTGTGCATTTGGACACATTTATTTTCAACCAGTTTCCGTAATTCTTCAGTAAACTGGACCTCTTCTCGGTGGCGAGTTTCCCCATAATACAAAAAGCCTTTTTCTATGCTGACGTTATACATCTCTTCCAGGCAAATCGCTTGTGCGCATAGCTGGACTTCATCTATCTGATCTTTTTTAGGTTTGCCTCGTTTGTATTCGACCGGAATTAATTGCCAGAATCCCGGATATTTAGGATGTCTTATTGAATTTTGTCCGGAGGTGGAAGCGACCATCTCTACTACATCAGAGATACCATAAAGTCCCAGCCGTCTGGAGACAAGCGTTACGGATCTTAATGTTACTATGCCTTTATTGCGGTTCATCAAGGTAGGATCATCGACTTTTTGATGCATCCAGTTTCCTTCAATAGTGAGGTTGTTTTCCGCCCACTGTTGTTCGATATGTATAAGGGCCCATTGACGTTTACAGAAAGTTATGTGTTGGATTCCGGAAAGCATCAACAGGTCCTCATCTCCGTATTCTATCATATCATGTCCAGAACTTCTACACCTTCCGGTAGTTTATCCTTGTCGATGGTAACAATATAATCGTCGAACGAACGGGGTGGGCGTTGGTCATCCTTAAGTTGAACCTTCACTAAACCGAATAAAGAATGAGCTGAAGCATTACCTAATGCTGTACTGTGTTTGAATACGATCAATTTGCGGGCATTCATCATTCCTCTGGCTGCTGAATGGTCGTGATCGAACATGTTTTTCAATGAATCCCAGAATAAGTTCAGGTCATCTTCATTGAATCCGGTTTGTGCGGCTAAATGAGCGGAAATAAATCCGTTAGCTTTATATAGTCCGTAAGGAACTGTAAATTTACGTCCCATAGTGCGGTTATCTCCACTCTGTTTTTTAGCCTCATCCTCCGTAGCCACAGCCATACGGGTTATACTATGTTCGGCAGTAACAATCGGACTGATGGAACGGGCAAAAGTAAATTGGATAGGGCCACGAACCTGTCCGGCATTTTCGCCTGTACTTAGTACGGCTCCAAATGTCCTTATGTCATAAAAGTTTCTGCACATCCATTGCCGAGCAGCCTCTGTTTTATCTCCTTTCTCTTTTATATCTTTAACCCCTTCCTGTTTATGAGCGTCTGCGATCAGATTATTCAATACCGCTTTCTCTTTAATGAATATATCATACAGTCTTTCTCCTCCTTTTACTATTTGAACAAAGTTCCGGACTTTACGCTTCAGACAGACATCGGAAACCAGGCCTTCACCTGTTTCCGGATCAACTCTGGGTAAATTTCCGGCATCGGGATCACCGTTCGGATTACCATCCTGTACATCAAATAAATAAATGAAGTCGTAACGATTGTTTATTGCTGTTTCCATATTTGTATAGTATTAATTTTTTTCTTTATCTGTTGTTGTTTTATATAAATCTTCTCTTTGATGGTAATAACCGATTGCGAAACGCGATTGGTCGTCCATCGATAAATATTTAGGTAATCCGTTACTATCCAGGTTGGTGATAACACTTTGCAATAATTTTTCATAATAAACAGATTTCCCGGTATCAAATTTTGCAAGGTGATGTCTGGATAAAGACAACAAGCGGCCGAATACAGTTGTCGGGGTTGTCGACGCTGCACCGTAGTAACGCTCTTTGATCGTAGAATTTGCTCCTGGGATAGCATCACTCTGGATCTTTTCAAGGATAGCAAACAAGCGGCCACATAAGTACGCTTGGTTTTTATTTTCTAAATCTAATGCCATTTGAATTTCTTTAGGTGGATTATTATGATTTCTGAATTTTCTATTTAAGTAGGCTTTGAGTATAGCGGCTCTTATCGACGTTATATTCCGGTCTGCTTTGATTCGTATCAGACATTGCATCTGCAATGTGGTCGGGTAGGGTTGGTTATCCCATATGCTTTGACTTAAATCGCTGGCTAAGCAGGGAGGCAGATTTTCCATTTTATTTAAGGAAGCAACTTGGGTCAGTAAGTTGAATAAAGAAAAATAGGCTCTTTGATTCTTGCTTTTAATGATTTCCAAGTCCTTAAAATGTTGTCTGATGTGACTGGCAAATTCGCCTACTGTTCCTTGTCGCCAGAATCTAACGGAGATACGGGCGGCATTAGGAGATAAACCTAACACGTAAAAGGGAGTTTTGTCCTCGTCATTCAATACTCCCGAGAACGGGGACTTCAAGAAGTCTCTGATAACTTCCGTGTTTTTATCCGGATCATCTTTGGGAGGAGATGTAAATATGAAACAGAAACATTGCTCCAACTTTGTCGGTTTCTGAGACCAGAAAACAACGGATGTGTCATGCAAGCGATATTTGTTAGAGGAATCTTTTCCCAATAAAGAATTTAAAGCTGTGGTATAAGCAGCTTCCGCTTCTTTTGAAATGGGTGCGTTCATACCTTGCTCTTTATAATAAGAATCGTAACCCGATTTCTTTTGAAAGCCAACCAGTTTAGCTCCGCTCTTACCCCCGGGTATGGCTATGGCACTATTGAGTATGGCTATCGGAGCCTTTTTTCCGGTGATGAGGCATATCCCTGTAGGTTCATCTTTGTCTGAACAGTCTTCTATAGATGATGTTACATCCGGATTTGCAGCCACGATAGTATTGTTTCCTGCTACTTTAAAGGAGATGTTTGTCCCGTCTTTTTTGATACATTCTTCCCATAAAGGGTCCATTTTTATACGTTGAAGATTATCAGGATTATCGTAAAATTTGGCTACTGCTTGAATCTCTTCATTGGAAGGATACATTTCGGCAAGCCGCCTGACCTCCTGAACAAAGGTTTTATTTTGTTTAGCGGCATCGTCCAGTGCTTTTGGCATTCCTTTATCATCCGTATTTTTAGGTTGGGCTAACACATATCCGAAATGGTCCCAAAATACATTTGCCGTTTGCCAACTGTTGCTGCCGGTACGTCCTTTACTTTTGACGACCAGGTATTTTTTTGCTCGTTTCTGTTTTCCTACCCCCTCGGTGGTATCCTGTAGTTCTAAAAAATTCCCTTTTTTATCTATCAGAATAAGATAAGGTATTTCTTTCCATTCTAATCCATGGGGAGCAATAGTACTCCCCGGATCAGCAGCTTTACGCTGGTAGTATTCGTATAATGCTTGCAAAATCATCGGCGTACCTCCTCACTGTTAATGGATGGAACGATCAAGACTCCTTGTTTCATTATAGCCCTGAAGAACATTGGCTTTGGATCTTTTTCGTTTGTGAAATCCATATCATATAGCATATATCCAAAATCACGATCTTCGGGTATTCCGTTTCCTTTTACCGGATTTTCGATGTATGTGAAATCTGCGGAGAACTCACGGCAACCTAAATAGGGTTGATTGAAACATTGCCCCTTTTTAGCTCTACGTTCGAACATAGCATTATATTTGCCTGGATTTTCGTCAGAGGACTTTGATGGCACTTTCAACATATCTTCTTTCGCTCTATTTCTTATAGGTATAAATTCCAACTCTGCAAAAATTCTATAGCAAACATCTTTTAGTAACAAACTGGATTTTTGTTGCCGATTATCTTCGATGAATAATCCGGATGAACGGGGGCTCATTAAACTTCCAATCTCATTTCTTTTCATGGAAAACCATCTGATTGGATTTAATACTTCTATTCGAGTAATATTCCATTGTATGGCTGGTTTCCAAAATATAGATTCGAAAATAGCTCGGGCAGCAGATGGCGTTATTATGTCGTAGCTAACTCTTTCGACTTTCATCTCCGGACGGGTAAAGCAGGCCATGCTTCCTTTAACCTCAAGACAGTATTCTTTATTTGTATATATCATATGTTTAGGTTAACGTAATATAAGGTGTTTATGCTTTGAGTAATAAGGTATCTTTATAACTCTGTTCAACAAAGATATATTTTATTTTCTAACAAACAAATATTTTAATCCTGTAATCTTCTTGCAAAAAATATTATAAATAGTTGTCCCCGTAAAGGATGCGACATTAAAGACACGTTCAAACGCGCCTTTGAAGAGTGGTTTCAATCCACGCATCTGTAAAAGATGCGACTGGCATTGCGAAAAAACTCCTGCACTCTGGTAAGTTTCAATCCACGCATCTGTAAAAGATGCGACTTGACGAGGACGGTAATGCTTATAAGGTTGATTTCGTTTCAATCCACGCATCTGTAAAAGATGCGACGTAGACGCCAAAAGCGCGCCATTGCTGCACAAGTTTCAATCCACGCATCTGTAAAAGATGCGACTTGGTTTTGCCGGTGACTGTCCATGCTTGGTCGGGGTTTCAATCCACGCATCTGTAAAAGATGCGACTTTAGCTGATCCACCATAATTACGATTCGAATTAGTTTCAATCCACGCATCTGTAAAAGATGCGACTTCTATAATGCTAAGGTAACATTTGCAACTTCATGTTTCAATCCACGCATCTGTAAAAGATGCGACATACGCTGAGCGTCATCATACTTTTGATCCTGTTGTTTCAATCCACGCATCTGTAAAAGATGCGACAAGCCAATTAAGCTCAATTTGAGCGTAAGAAGGAGTTTCAATCCACGCATCTGTAAAAGATGCGACTCGTTTTGATGTTAATGTTCGTTACGACGCCTTGTTTCAATCCACGCATCTGTAAAAGATGCGACACATAATACCCATTACTATGCTCTCCTCGTCACAGTTTCAATCCACGCATCTGTAAAAGATGCGACCGAATATAAGCGTTATATATAGCCTCATACGCACGGTTTCAATCCACGCATCTGTAAAAGATGCGACTTTTCAAATACTGTTCTCGACGGCGAAAGTAAGTTTCAATCCACGCATCTGTAAAAGATGCGACTCTCGGCAAGAGTCTTCGCATAAGCAGCACCTTGTTTCAATCCACGCATCTGTAAAAGATGCGACCAATGGACGCGCGTACCCTAAACCAATAAAAATGTTTCAATCCACGCATCTGTAAAAGATGCGACGATTGAATATAATATAAAATATTGATAATCATGGTTTCAATCCACGCATCTGTAAAAGATGCGACTATTGGTTCTGCCTACATTCGTGCTCGAAAGGATGTTTCAATCCACGCATCTGTAAAAGATGCGACTTCTTTCCGCAAAAACAAATTCTTTGCCTGCTCATAGTTTCAATCCACGCATCTGTAAAAGATGCGACTTTTGAGAGTAATGGTGAGGCGCTTAAGGGTGTGTTTCAATCCACGCATCTGTAAAAGATGCGACTGTACCCACCATAGTCTGTTGCCAAGCCTGTCTGTTTCAATCCACGCATCTGTAAAAGATGCGACATAGTTAACAATAGATTAAGACATCAATTTAGAGTTTCAATCCACGCATCTGTAAAAGATGCGACGATCACATTGGTTATCAGCCTATTTACCTTAAGGTTTCAATCCACGCATCTGTAAAAGATGCGACAGTTCGTGATTTTTGTTACACTTTTATATTATTTGTTTCAATCCACGCATCTGTAAAAGATGCGACTCAATATTATTAACCTTAGCATACATAGTCACAAGTTTCAATCCACGCATCTGTAAAAGATGCGACACAATCAAAATGTATCTGCCCTAAAATTTTATCAGTTTCAATCCACGCATCTGTAAAAGATGCGACAGTTTCCGGTTTGTCTATTACTCCTTCGGATATTGTTTCAATCCACGCATCTGTAAAAGATGCGACTATGATTCTTTGTTGCCTAAATGGTTGACATATCGTGTTTCAATCCACGCATCTGTAAAAGATGCGACTCCGGAGGCTTCACGGATAAATTTTGCAAAACTGTTTCAATCCACGCATCTGTAAAAGATGCGACAAAACATAATGTGCTATAACGGCAAAAACTGGGTTTCAATCCACGCATCTGTAAAAGATGCGACTGGTATTTCCTGGTATACTCATGCCTTTTATGGCTGTTTCAATCCACGCATCTGTAAAAGATGCGACAAAGGCTTTGGATTTTGATCGTATCTATATCCGCGTTTCAATCCACGCATCTGTAAAAGATGCGACTCAAAAGCGCGCCATTGCTGCGCAAAGAGAGGAGTTTCAATCCACGCATCTGTAAAAGATGCGACACGCCTTTTTCACCTTGTTGTCACACAAAACAAATGTTTCAATCCACGCATCTGTAAAAGATGCGACGCTCAGTCCTTTAATCCTATGGCTTATTTGAAAGTTTCAATCCACGCATCTGTAAAAGATGCGACTCAATTCCGCGGTTTTTCGTACAAGGAAATTATTGTTTCAATCCACGCATCTGTAAAAGATGCGACTCATTTTTCATTCTCCTTTCCCATGTTCTGACGGTTTCAATCCACGCATCTGTAAAAGATGCGACTTAGACTCAGTTCTTTTTAAATCTGATGCTTCAAAGTTTCAATCCACGCATCTGTAAAAGATGCGACAAATAAAGAATTATATGTTACCGGAGCTTTCTGGGTTTCAATCCACGCATCTGTAAAAGATGCGACTTTCAGTCCCTGCGTCTGCACAGTAGGCAATAAAGTTTCAATCCACGCATCTGTAAAAGATGCGACCCATTAAGATTTCCGCATATCCTTTCCGGGCTTATGTTTCAATCCACGCATCTGTAAAAGATGCGACGTCTTTTTATAAAGTTCCTTTGCGCACTCTCTGGTTTCAATCCACGCATCTGTAAAAGATGCGACATTTTTTAAATACTGTTCTCGACTGCGAAAATACGTTTCAATCCACGCATCTGTAAAAGATGCGACTTGACGAGGACGGCAATGCGTATAAAGTTGATTTTGTTTCAATCCACGCATCTGTAAAAGATGCGACGTACGTGAGACTGATGCTAAAGTTAATCTCTCCGTTTCAATCCACGCATCTGTAAAAGATGCGACAATACCTTCCCCTTCATCTTACTTAAAATCTAAAGTTTCAATCCACGCATCTGTAAAAGATGCGACTAATATAGGCCGGAGCACCGGAATTGGCAGGAAGTTTCAATCCACGCATCTGTAAAAGATGCGACGACCACTTTTTCGGAGAGTATTGCCAAGGTTCAAGTTTCAATCCACGCATCTGTAAAAGATGCGACTCCATGTTTGTGAAAAGCTTTATTGATGACACTTTTAAATTGTAATTTTGCGAATGATAAAGTAGAAAAGCAATAAATGTTCATATTCTCTAAATAAATCTATAAGTGTATGATTTATAGAGGATGCGAACATCCAACGTTTTTTACAATTACTTAGGGTTCGCGTTTTTGTTATTGAAACATAAGTGTAATCATGTTATTTCTAAAGTAATCTGTAACTTTGCTGACAAAGTTAGGAATAGTTTTTATAGATACGATAAATAATGAATAAAAAGATACTTCAGTTAGCGCTTCCTTCTATTGTATCCAATATAACGGTTCCTTTGTTGGGATTGGTCGATGTGGCGATTGTCGGACATTTGGGGGCCGCTTCCTATATCGGGGCGATTGCGGTAGGGGGGATGCTGTTCAATATTATTTACTGGTTGTTCGGTTTCTTGCGGATGGGAACGAGTGGGATGACTTCACAGGCTCTGGGGAGACGGGATCTCCTGGAAGTAACGAGGGTTTTGTTCCGGTCGGTCGGTGTCGGGATTCTGATTTCTCTGGCTCTGCTTCTGCTCCAGTATCCGATACGGGAAATAGCTTTCTTACTATTGGATACGACGGATGAGGTAGAACGGTTGGCTTCCTTATATTTCAATATTTGTATTTGGGGAGCGCCGGCTGTGTTGGGATTGTATGGTTTCTCCGGTTGGTTTATCGGAATGCAGAATTCCCGTTTCCCGATGTTTATTGCGATCACCCAGAATGTCGTGAATATCGTGGCGAGCCTGATCTTCGTCTTTGTGTTCGGCATGAAGGTGCAAGGGGTTGCGACGGGAACGCTGATCGCTCAATATGGAGGCTTCGGGATGGCTGTATTCCTGTGGTTCGTATTCTATCGGAAGCGGTTGAATATTCGTGTTTGCTGGCATGAGGCCATGGATAAGGTCGCTATGCGTCGTTTCTTCCAGGTGAATGGCGATATTTTCTTTCGTACGCTTTGTTTGGTGGCGGTTACTACATTTTTTACTTCTACGGGTGCGAGACAGGGCGATATCGTTTTGGCTGTTAATACATTGCTGATGCAGTTGTTTACGCTTTTCTCCTATATCATGGACGGTTTTGCCTATGCGGGCGAGGCTTTGGCGGGACGTTATATCGGTGCTCGGAACAAAACAGCCCTTAGTCGGATGATCCGTTTGCTGTTTGGCTGGGGGATTGGGTTGTCCCTTTCGTTTACCCTGCTTTATGGAGTAGGCGGGAAAGGTTTTCTCTCCCTCCTGACGAATGACTCTGTTGTCATACAAGAGGCCGGAACCTATTTCTATTGGGTGCTGGCTGTTCCGCTTGCCGGCTTTGCCGCCTTCTTGTGGGATGGTATCCTGATCGGTGCGACAGCTACCCGCCTGATGCTTTATTCGATGTTGGTCGCTTCCGGCACTTTCTTTTTGATCTATTACCTCTTTTTCGGAATGATGGGAAATCATGCATTGTGGATGGCATTTCTGATATATCTGTTGCTTCGTGGTAGTATGCAATGGGTATTATGGAATCACCACAATGAATTAGCGTAATCGGTCGTATGCCCATTGTGCCGGATTGTTTAATATATAATTGGATATATTATGATACGCTTTTTCATCCTGTATGATATGTTCATAATAATTACGTTGCCATAATTTTTGACCGTGTAGATTAATCATTTTTGTCGATTGATATTTAAAATATCCCACAATATGCCCCAGTGTCACCACGTAGGGGCGGGGTTCGCCCGCCCTAAATGCATCCCGATCGATTTTTATAATCGCATGGAAATGATTTGGCATAATAACATATTCGCAACATTCGATATTGGGGTATTTGTGTTCCAAATCCCAATAACATTGTTGGATTATTTCACCATATGGGTTTAATATCATTTATAACCCTTCCTGTGAATAATCATATCCTTTCAAACGGATACTGTGACGATGGTGGATGTCTGGATTGTACTGTTTCATAGTCGATGGTTGTCTTATTGGCTTAATACGAGTCTAAATATAAGGAAAAAGCCGGAAATCAAGAGAAGATATCCGGCTTTTATGAAATTAGATACGCTCTATTATTGTCTGTAGCTTGCTAATTCGTCGGCATTGAATTTCAAGATAAAGCTGCTGTGTTTTTCCACTTCCGCTTCGACATAATTCAAGTATACGACAGCTGATTTGGCAAACATTTCAGGAGTCTTTGTCGCGTCTTGGATCAGCAGGTGAGCCATGATGCAGTCGGCTGCCATTTCATAAAGGCGACGGGCAACAAAGTCCTGCAATTCCTGGTTCTGCGCTTCCTTCACCTTGTTCATGCAGGCTTCGAACTTATTGGCCATTTCAACCAGGCGGCCTTTCAGCGGTTCCATTTCAGGAGAACACGGGATTGTTTCGAATTCTCGGATGGTAGCCAGATAGGAACCGTTGGTCACGTAACGGATGGCTGCAACTGTCTGCAATTGCGTCGTTCCTTCGTAGATGGAGGTGATGCGGGCATCCCGGTAGATACGTTGACAAGCATATTCCAGCATGAAGCCTGAACCACCATGAATTTGGATACAGTCGTATGCGTTCTGGTTGGCATATTCGGAGTTCATACCTTTTGCCAGCGGGGTGAAAGAGTCGGCTAGTTTGGCATATTTTTTCTGTTCCTGACGTTCTTCCGGAGTCAGCTTGCGTTCACGGGCGATGTCGTCCAGTGCTTTGTAGATATCTACATAACGGGAAGTCTGATACAGTAAGGCACGGCCGGCATCCAGCTTCGCTTTCATGATAGACAGCATGTCGTAAACAGCCGGGAATTCGATAATTGCTTTGCCGAACTGTTTGCGTTCCTTTGCGTAAGCTAACCCTTCGTTGTAGGCGGCCTGGCTCAGACCGACAGACTGTGCGGCGATACCCAAACGGGCACCGTTCATCAGCGCCATCACATATTTGATCAAACCTAATTTGCGATCTCCGCAAAGTTCGGCTTTCGCATTCTTGTAAACCAGTTCGCAGGTAGGCGAACCGTGAATACCCAACTTGTTTTCAATACGGCGGACATCTACGCCACCCTGGCGTTTGTCATAGATGAACATAGACAGGCCACGCCCGTCTTTCGTCCCTTCTTCCGAACGGGCCAAGACCAGATGAAGGTCGGCGTCTCCGTTTGTGATGAAACGTTTCACACCGTTCAGACGCCAGCAATTTTCTTTTTCGTCGAAAGTCGCTTTCAGCATCACGGACTGCAAGTCGGAACCGGCATCCGGCTCTGTCAAGTCCATAGACATCGTTTCACCGGCGCAGATACGCGGAATGAAACGGCTGTGCTGGTCTTCGTTTCCGAATTCATATAATGTCTCGATACAATCTTGCAACGACCAGATGTTTCCGAATCCAGCATCGGCAGCGGCCACGATTTCGGCGCACATGGTGTACGGCGTGATCGGGAAGTTCAAACCGCCGAAACGGCGCGGCATCGTCATACCGTTCAGGCCGGCTTTCACCATTGCATCCAGATTCTGCTTGGTCCCGGAAGCGTATTCCACACGTCCGTTTGCGCAGTGGGGGCCTTCTTCGTCAACTCCTTCGGCATTGGGAGCGATGATCTCACCCGTGATTTCGCCTGTGATTTCAAGCACTTTGTCGAACGAGTCCATTGCATCGGCATAATCCTGCGGTGCATAGTCGAACTCTTCTTTATCTCTGTAATTGCGTTCTTTCAGTTCGCAAATACGTTCCATCATCGGATTGTTCAAGTGATACTTGAGTTCCGGAATGTCTGTATAATAATTTGCCATCTCTTTACTTGCTGTTCTGTTTGTAATACTTAATCATCTTCGGAATCACCTCCTCAACAGTGCCGTTGATCACGTAGTCGGCAATCGTGTTGATCGGAGCGTTCTCGTCGTTGTTGATAGAGATGATGATACCTGCATCCTGCATACCTGCGATATGCTGGATCTGTCCGGAGATACCGCAAGCGATATACAATTTCGGACGGACCGTCACACCTGTCTGGCCGATCTGGCGGTCATGGTCACAGAAACCGGCATCAACGGCTGCACGGCTGGCGCCTACTTCGGCATGAAGTTCCTTTGCCAGTTCGAACAACATATCGAAACTTTCCTTGGAACCCATTCCGTAACCGCCGGCTACTACGATCGGAGCACCTTTCAGGTTGTGTTTGGCCTTTTCTATGTGGCGGTCGATGACCTTTACGACATAATCCGTTTCCGGAACATATTTGGCGACGTCGTGTTTTACCACTTCGCCTTTATAACCGGCGTCCAGAATTTCTTTTTTCATCACACCTTCGCGAACAGTCGCCATCTGAGGACGGTGTTCCGGATTGATGATCGTCGCTACGATGTTACCACCGAAAGCGGGACGGATCTGGTATAACAGGTTTTCGTATGTTTTACCAGCTCTTTTGTCTTCGTGCGAGCCGATTTCGAGGGATGTACAGTCTGCTGTCAGACCGCTTGTCAGTGCAGAAGAAACACGGGGGCCTAAGTCACGGCCGATAACCGTTGCTCCCATCAGGCAGATCTGCGGTTTTTCTTCTTTGAACAGATTGATCAAAACAGAAGAATGAGGAAGGGAAGTGTACGGGAACAGACCGGGAGCGTCAAAAATATGCACCTTGTCCACGCCATAAGGCATCACCTGCTTTTCAATCCCTTCCAGTCCGGAACCGGCCACAATGGCTTCGAGTTGGCAGTTCAACTGGTTGGCTAACTTGCGACCTTTGGTCAGCAGTTCGAGGCTTACATCGGCAATCGTTGTACCTTCAAGCTCACAATATACAAATACATTATTCATATTGTTCAATCTTTTTTACCGTATGAATTGTCAATTATCAATTGTCAATTATCCGATAGTGTGGTTAGCTAACAGTTCAACAATCAAATCTTCCACATCCTTGTCTGAGCCGGTCAGCGTCTTGCTTTCCTTTGCCTGGAACACGATGTTCTGAATCGCTTTGACTTTTGTCGGCGAACCGGACAAACCGCATTGTGCGAGATCTCCGTTTACATCGGCAACACTCCATTCCGGAATATTCAGGTACGGGCGCTTTTCATACAGTTCGGGGTATGGCAGTGCCGATACGCCTTCCGGATGGCAGGCGGGAGCAGGAACTTTTTCCTGCGCGCCCAATGCCCGTTTGTATTTCATCACCAACTTGGCATTACGCGGACGGCAGGGGGCAGCCGAACCGTTGACCGTAATCACGATAGGCAGCGGACCTTCCACTGTTTCGACACCACCGTCGATATGCCGTTTCACTGTGATACTGCGATTCTTTTCGTCTACGTTCAGGATTTCTTCGGCATATGTGACCTGTGTTAATCCTAACTTTTCAGCGACTTGAGGACCTACCTGTGCTGTATCGCCGTCAATAGCCTGGCGTCCTCCGATGATAATATCGTAGTCACCTATTTTCTTGATTGCTGTGGCAAGCGCATAAGACGTTGCCAAAGTGTCGGCACCGGCAAATGCACGGTCGGTTAGCAGATAACCACCGTCTGCTCCCCGGTATAAACCTTCACGAATAATTTCAGCTGCACGCCCCGGACCCATTGTTAACAAGGTTACCGTAGTTCCCGGATAGGCGTCTTTCAAGCGGAGGGCTTGTTCTAATGCGTTCAGATCTTCCGGGTTGAAGATTGCGGGAAGTGCGGCTCGGTTGATAGTTCCGTCCTCTTTCATCGCATCCTTTCCCACATTGCGTGTGTCCGGAACCTGTTTCGCCAATACAATAATTTTTAAACTCATATTATAGGAATATTAGATTTCTATATTGGATATTTGTTCGAATTAACCTTCTGAATACTGACCTGCAAAAATAATCAAACATTCTTTATATCAAAGAACTTTCGTCTGGAATCTGCACACTTTAGGTTTTTTTGAGCATATCCTTTCGAATATCTTTTGTATTTTTGCATTTCGTTAGACCAATAAAAATATAATGAATAGTACCATGAATTTTAATCAGAAA
>UMKM01034853.1_pt1 | contig 24465 bp, 24 predicted proteins | sample 1966331 | NCBI WGS metagenome assembly UMKM01 (sample SAMEA4836176, study PRJEB28245) | human gut metagenome | biome: gut microbiome; material: fecal sample | place: Denmark | collected 2008 | reverse complement strand
CTTTCTGCAAGCCTGTTTGACATCATCACTCTCCATCTGATAGAGAATCTGATGGGCGCACTCGTGCGCTAATGTGAATCTGCGTTTTCCGCAAAGCGCCCGAACTTGTCCGGGCTGAATAAAACTCTCATCCAGCAGAACTTGATTTTGCCTGAGCGCAAGTTTGCGGATAGCGCCTCCTTCCTCAACTGCGTACTCTGTATCGGCATAAGCCGTAAGTCCGCAGATGCTCCCGTCCTTCGACAGCTTTGCGAATGATACGGTAAGACCGAGATAGTCCTTTGCAAGCTGGTCAATGGGCGTAGCCCTTGGAGCTTGGACTTCTTCAACCTGAGAGCCGAAAAAGAACTCGTTAAAGTCCTCTGTTACGGCTGCGGCAATTTCTTCTATTTCCTTGTGGGATAAAATCATTAGCTGCTCTCCTTTGCTTCGACAAACCATTTGTCTCCTTCATGAAACAGAAAAGACTCCTTTCCTCGAATCATGACGGTGTAGCGAATACCACCGCCGCCAACTTTCTTAGAGCTGGCACGGCATTTGTAAAGAATCTGATCGATCTGAAAAATCAGACCGTTCTTCCATCGGATAAAACGGGGATGCACCGTTCCTTCTTCGTCAACATCCACATTCACCGACACATAGGCTTTCCTGCATTGACACTCCATTTTTGCAATCCTCACTCCGTTTCTCAGATTCACGGCTGGATTACGGGGAAACCGCAGCCGTGAATTGTAACTTTTTCTTGTATTTTTGCTCAACCCCTTGACAGGATGAGCAGTTCCGAGTAGAATATGAGTAGTTGAAATACTCACAGCATTATTATACGCATTTGAAATGCTCTTGTCAATAGGTTTGAGCAATTCAATGTCGCAAACTTTTTGTGAACAGGAGTGATTACCAAAATGACATTCGGTGAGAAGTTCAAGGCAGAGCGAGAAAAAAAGAACTTGACTCAGCAGCAGGTAGCTGACGGTTTAGGTATCAACAGACGCATGATCACCCGGTACGAAAACAATCTTTCTTTCCCTCGGACAAGGGATAACTACAAGAAAATCGCTGACTTCTTCGGTGTTGACATCAATTACTTTCTGAGCGAGGACGATGCGTTTGTCGTTCAGGCATCCGAGCAATATGGCACTCGTGGAATGAAACAGGCGCAGGACTTGATTGATGGTATGTCGGGTCTATTTGCCGGAGGCACACTGTCCGAACAGGACAAGGATGCTGTGATGAAGGCATTGCAGGATATTTACTGGGAGTCCAAAGCTCGTAATGTCGAGAAATACACACCGAAGAAATATAAAGCGACTGACAGCGATCCAAACGCCTAACTGTCCGTTTTATCGTACTATTCCTTTGCTATAATCAAAATGGAAACTTGCAACTTGAAGGGGGTGAGCGTTCCGTGATCATTCGCTCCGAGGAAATTTATAAAAAAGCAAACAGCATTGTGAGAAGCTGCGGCACGAGAGATACATTGAGAATCGCCCGTGAGCTTGGTATCTATGTGCATTACATAGACACGCTGAACGATCTGCTGGGAATGTATACCTACCGGCACAAAGAAAGACACATCCTGCTGAACTCCGGCATGGAACACATGGTCATGCAGATGGTCTGCGGTCATGAAATCGGACATGATGTGTTCCACCGCGATCTTGCCAAGAAAGGAAATGCCTTGCCGGAGTTTACGCTGTTCGATATGCGATCTAAGCCGGAATACGAGGCAAATGCTTTTGCTGCCCATCTCATCATCGACAATGACGAATTGGTTGAGTATATGCAAGAAGGCTATGATGTGGTGCAGCTCTCAGCAATGATGGGAACGAACATCAATCTGATGCTGATTAAGTTGAATGAAATGAATCGTATGGGATGGGGATTGAACTTGCCTTATGTCCCTCATGCAGACTTTTTGAAGCAGATCAAACCGGAAGGATGAAAACAGCGATATTAGATGTTTTTAAGGACTTTCCTGTCTGATAAATTCATTATATGGGATGCCTGTTGTCGAAACCAACACAATCCTGTAATGAGGATTGTCTTAGGTATTATGAAGAGGAGCAACAATGATTGAAGCATACGCAGGACAACTACATAGCGCCGATGACCTGATTGCCACCGTTGAGCAATACGGGTTCCTGCCCTTCTTCCGAAACGAGATTCCCGGTTTCTCTGTTGAAGAGCTATGCCCACCGGAGTTGTGGTTTGCAGATGACGCGGACGGTCCGTGGGAATGGAAAGGACCGGCAGCACGGAGCGGCAAATGCCTCTATGGAAAACTATTTAACAAGAAAGCTGGATTCGTGAGCCGAGAGTGGATTCCTGACTTTGCAAACTTCCGGCGCGATGGCTATGATTTTGACGCCCGTTGGGATGACGGTCTGGCATCCTACAAGGACAAGGAGCTTTATGAAACCATAGCAGATGAAGGCAGAATCCTTTCCAAGCGTCTGAAAGAAGTCAGGAACTACCGCAAGGGCGGAAACACTGGCTTTGAAACCAGCATCACACGGCTGCAAATGCAGAGCTATGTCTGCATTGCAGATTTCGTCTATATGCAGGACAAATACGGTAAGCCCTACGGTTGGGGCGTTGCAGAGTATTCAGCACCGGAAGTCATCTTTGGTTATGACTTCATCACATCTGCATACAGGGAAGATCCGCAAAAATCCAGAAAGCGTATTTTGAGACACCTTCAATTACTTCTTCCTGCTGCGACCGAAAAGCAGCTTGAGAAAATCATAAAGGGGTAAGGCTATGGACGATATTATCTTTGAGCGGGATTATCGAGAAGCTGAGTCAGGTGAATACGATGAGTGGTGCGATGAAGTATTTGACCGTGCAGTCAACGGAGGTATGCTGAAAGCGTACTCCGACGCAATGGACAAAATACCAAAGATCATCATTCCTGAGGACAAGAAGAACTATGAGTACCTTCTGGAACGCTGCGATGCGTTTGTGGAACGGCATCGTGGTCGTATTGAGGGAATTGTTGACTACCATCACTGGCATTCTGAAATCAATATGTTTCTTCCCTTCGCAGAGTTTGGTGATCCGGAAGACCTCGGATTTTTGAAGGAGATCGCGGATAAGTCGCACTCCATCTGCTTCTCTCCCGACAAGGACGGTGGCATTCGTGTCCACATCTTCATCAACTACTTTGATGAGCTGATGCCGGAAGAAGCAAAACAGCTTGTGGAATACGATGCAGTCATGAAAGATGAGCGGCTTGCATCCTTGCTGGGAATGCAGGATTCGTTCAAGCCGGAAGACGGACCGGATTTGGAACGCATTGAAAACCTTCTCGAACGATTTGAAACCGAAACTGAGCTTGATAGAAATGATGTTTTCTATGCAGTTTTCCGCCTGATTATCAAGTCTAAAGATGAAGATATTACGCTTGCAAAGATCGCTGACATGATGGAGGTACTGCTGTACCTTGTATTGAACGGCGGACTGGATCAAGACGAATGAAATTGGAGGCATTTATGAGCAGAAAATTAGTTGCGTACTTCTCTGCAAGCGGTGTGACCGCAAAGGTGGCAGAGAAACTATCCGAGGCAATCGGCGCAGACCTTTACGCTATTGAGCCGGAAGTACCCTATACCAAAGCCGACCTTGACTGGATGGACAAGAAATCCCGCAGTACGATTGAGATGAACAATCCGGCATCTCGTCCTGCTATCGCCGGTAAGCGAGACAATATGAACGACTACGATACCGTGTTTGTCGGTTTCCCGATCTGGTGGTATGTTGCGCCGACGATCATCAACACTTTTCTTGAAAGCTATGATCTGACCGGCAAGACTATCATCCCGTTTGCAACTTCTGGTGGCAGTGATATGGGCAAAACCAACGAAAAGCTGCTGCCGAGCTGCAAGGGAGCGAAATTGCTGGACGGAAAGGTCTTCAAGGCATCCGTCTGCGGTGCTGACCTTGCAAAATGGGCAGAAGGACTGGAAAACAAATGAAAGCATTAACCTATATTGAACACGGCAAGTTTGCCCTGACCGACAAGCCGAAGCCGCAAATAATAAATACACGGGATGCAATCGTCCGGGTAACGCTTGGATCGATCTGCACGAGTGACTTGCACATCAAGCATGGCTCTGTGCCGAGAGCTGTTCCCGGTATCACCGTAGGTCACGAGATGGTTGGCATCGTGGAAGAAGTCGGTGCAGAAGTTATGAATGTCAAGCCCGGTGATCGGGTAACGGTAAATGTAGAAACCTTCTGCGGTGAGTGCTTCTTCTGCAAGCATGGCTTTGTCAACAACTGCACCGACAAAAACGGCGGTTGGGCGTTAGGTTGCCGCATCGACGGCGGACAGGCTGAGTTTGTCCGAGTGCCGTATGCCGATCAGGGACTGAACAAGATCCCCGACAGCGTGACCGATGAACAGGCGTTATTCGTAGGAGATATTCTGGCAACGGGATTCTGGGCGGCTCGTATCTCCGAGATCACAAATGAAGATACAGTTCTGATCATCGGTGCGGGACCGACCGGTATTTGTACGCTGCTTTGCGTAATGTTGAAACAGCCGAAGCGGATCATTGTATGCGAGAAATATCCGGCAAGAGTGCAGTTTGTCAAGGAACACTATCCTGATGTGCTGCTTTGCCAACCGGAGGAATGTGAGAATTATGTCCACGCCAACTCGGATCACGGCGGCGCGGATGTGGTTCTGGAGGTCGCCGGAGCGAAGGACACCTTCCAACTTGCGTGGAAGTGTGCCAGACCTAATGCCGTTGTGACGGTAGTTGCTCTCTACGACGAGGCGCAGACACTCCCTCTGCCCGATATGTACGGCAAGAATCTGACCTTTAAGACCGGAGGTGTGGATGGCTGCGACTGCACGGAAATCCTAAACCTGATCGAGCAAGGCAAGATCGATACAACGCCGCTGATCACGCACAGATACCCTCTTGCAGATATTGAAGAGGCATACCGCATCTTTGAAAACCGTCTGGACGGCGTGATCAAGATTGCGGTTACGGAGTAAATGTTTTATAAAGACAAGTTGGAATTTATAGAGGTGACAAAAATGATGCCAACTATTGGGCTAATGACGATTGTGTTTGCAGCACTTACAATTTATTTGTGCCACGATGAGTATAAAAATGGAAAAATGAGTTCAAAAAATTTCAAGATAGTTGCGATCTGTGAAGGATTTGCAATTTTAGGAATGATATTTTTGATTATCAGTTGATAGTCAACTTCCAGTTTGTCGAACTGATGCAGTGATAAAAGGAGGCACAGGAGTTGAAACAACGCACTTATATTGCAATCGATCTCAAGAGCTTCTATGCCTCCGTCGAATGCCGTGATAGAGGCTTAGATCCTCTGGACACAAACCTTGTTGTCGCGGACGAAAGCCGGACAGACAAAACCATTTGCCTTGCTGTTACCCCATCCCTCAAGAGTTATGGTATTTCAGGACGCGGCAGGTTGTTTGAGGTGAAGCAGCGCGTCAAAGAGGCGAACGCAGGAAGACAGCACGATGCACCGGAACGAAAGCTCGAAGGATCATCGCATTTCTTTTCTGAGCTGCAAGCTAAGACTGAGCTTGCGATTGACTTCATCATCGCACCTCCGCAAATGGCTCGGTACATGGAGGTCAGTACGCAGATATATGAGGTCTACATGAAGTATGTTGCGCCGGAAGACATTGTGGTCTATTCCATCGACGAGGTGTTTATGGATGTGACGGATTATCTGAACACCTATCATCTCACGCCACATGACCTTGCGATGAAGATGATCTTGGATGTGCTTGAGACAACCGGTATCACCGCAACCGCCGGGATTGGAACAAACCTTTTTCTCAGCAAAGTTGCGATGGATATTGTGGCAAAGCACATTCCGGCAGATAAAAACGGTGTTCGCATTGCAGAGTTGGATGAGATGAAGTTTCGCCGTGAGCTTTGGACGCACCAGCCGCTCACAGACTTTTGGAGAGTCGGTAGAGGCTATGCAAAGAAGCTCGAAGAAAACGGAATGTTTACGATGGGCGATGTTGCCCGATGCTCGGTGAAAAATGAGGACTTGCTTTACAAACTTTTCGGCAAGAACGCAGAACTGCTGATCGACCATGCGTGGGGCTGGGAGCCTTGCACGGTTGAAGCAATCAAAGCCTACAAGCCCAGCACCAACAGCTTAGGCTCAGGACAAGTCCTGCATTGCCCCTATGAGGCTGAAAAGGCAAAGCTCGTCCTCCGTGAGATGGCTGATCTTCTCGTACTGGACTTGGTGGACAAGGGGCTTGTGACAGATCAAATCGTCATCACAGTTGGCTACGATATAGAAAACCTCACCGATCCCGAACGAAGCCGAAAGTATCACGGGACAGTTGTAAAAGACCATTACGGACGGCAGATACCAAAACAGGCGCACGGCTCAATCAATCTTGACGGTCACACATCATCTACGAAGAAAATAATGTGTGCTACGGCAGAACTCTTTGATAGGATCGTGGACAAGAATCTTCTTGTGCGTCGGCTGAATATCACAGCAAATCATGTTGTTCCAGAAGCAGACGCGCCGGTGAAAAACGGAGGCTATGAGCAGCTTGATCTCTTCACAGATTTCACTGCCTTAGAAGCACAACGAAAGCGCGAAAAAGCAGAGCTGGATCGGGAAAAGAAAATGCAACAGGCAATGCTCATCATTAAGAAGAAGTATGGAAAGAACGCCATACTCAAAGGCATGAACTTGGAGGAAGGCGCAACCGCAAAGGACCGCAATGAGCAGATTGGTGGGCATAAGGCGTAAGGAGAATAGATATGACACGAGACAAATTCAAACTGATTCACAGTGAGTTGATAATGCAAGTTCAGTGTATTGAGCATGACTTGAAGTTGATTTATGCCGGAATGTGCAAGGGTGATTTTGACAAAAACCTTGATGCTCTTGAAAAAGTAAATCTGGGGTCAATGATAAAAAAAGTAAAGGAATTAGATTATAGCGATGGACACCCCGATCTTACTAAACGGGACTATATGTTGTTGGAGAAAATTCGAGAAATCCGAAATTATTGGTGTCACCAATGCTTTATTGACTATGTTTACATATCCGATGACTACGCGCGTGAACGCAAATTTCAAGAGATTGCTAAACGATTGAGTGAAGACGAAAATCAAACATGGGAGTTACACCAACACTTACAGCAGCTTCGTAATAAAACACTTGAGATATACAACAGGATCTAAAAGAAAGGTGGTGCGGCATGAATTACTCTGAGCAAAAATATGGAGATATTCTTAATATGCCTCACCATGTCTCTGCAACCAGACCGCAGATGCCGATGTCAGATCGTGCAGCTCAGTTTTCTCCGTTCGCAGCTCTCACTGGTTATGATGCTGCTATCAAAGAAACCGGGCGTCTGACCGACACAAAGATTGAGTTGGATGATGAAGAACTCCATAGCCTAAATTTGAAGTTTCAGTTTCTTGTGGAGCACCTTGAAGATGAGCCGGAGGTAGCAGTCACATATTTCAAAGCAGATGAGAGAAAAGCCGGTGGTGCTTATCTTGAAGCAACAGGCATCGTGAAAAAGCTGGATGATTTTGAGCGGCTGATTACCATGCAGGACGGCACAAAGATTCCGATGGATGACATTCTGACCATTGAGAGTGATGCGTTCTCATCGCTTGAACAATACTAAAAAGACGCTTTCGAGCGTCTTTTTCTTTTATGCGTGAGACAAAAACGCGGAATTTGTCCGTTGTATTACGAAGGGGTATTTTACGGGGGACTTCCAACTAAGATTACGATTTTAGAGAATAGCAAGCACAGCTGGTGTATATACACACGGCGATTTTGGATTAAGGAAACCCTCCCCTTAATCCAGAAAATGCTTGTTGGGATGTCTCCCAAACCCTCTATCTTTATGAAAGGACAAACCGCTTATGGCAAACAGAACACGACCAAATCAGATACTCTTCTTTGTTTCAGATGACGAAAAACGGATTATCAAAGGAAAGATGAAACAGCTTGGTACAAACAACATGGGAGCGTATCTTCGCAAGATGGCGATTGACGGTTACATCATCAAAGTGGACTACACGCAGCAGAAGAAACTTGCCGCAGCAGTATCTCGCGCAGCGGCAAATATCAACCACATTTGCCGCCGAATCAACTCCACAGGACACTTCTATGAGGACGATGTTGCAGAGCTGAAAGAAAGGCAGGCTGAGATATGGCGATTACTAAAATCAAGCCAATCCGAGGAACTGTGAACAAGGCTCTCGCATACATTCTTGATCCGCAGAAAACAGATGACCAGCTCTATGTCTCTTCCTATGGTTGCGCTGCCAGCGATGCCGCAGCGAAGGAATTTGAGTGGACAAGAAATCTTGCTGCTCAACAAGGAATGCAGATGCCGAAGGTGATCGCCCGACATCTGATCCAATCCTTTGCGGTTGATGAAGTCACGCCGGAACAAGCGCATGAAATCGGTAAGCAGTTTGCCGACGAATGGCTCAAGGGAAAGTACGAGTATGTGATTGCAACGCACATCGACAAGGGGCATTGCCACAATCATATTATCTTTAACGCTGTCAACTATGTTGACTTCCATGCGTACCGAAGTAATAAGAAAACCTATCGTGAGATGCGGCATCTCAGTGATGAGATATGTGCTGAACACGGGCTGTCAGTTATTCCTCCCTCTCAGGGAAAAGGCATGGACTACAAGGAATACACCGAAGCCAAACGCGGTACAAGTTGGAAGCAAAAACTCAAGCAGACCATTGATCGCTGTGTGGTCACAGCAAAGGACTACGATGAGTTTTTGAAGCTGATGCAGGACGCCGGATATGAAATCAAAACCGGCAAATACATCTCCTTCCGTGCCGAAGGGCAAGAGCGTTTCACCCGTGCAAAAACCATCGGAGATAACTACACCGAGGACCGGATCAAGGAACGCATTCAAGGACGCAATGCCCGCAGACGGCAGATGCAGAGCGGTAGGAAGAACATCTCTCTCATCAGCGATATTCAAAACAGAATTAAGCAGATCGACAGCAAGGGCTTTGAGCATTCTATGAAGATTAAGATCCTCAAAGAAGCCGCCAGAACGCTCAATTACCTCACTGAGAACGAGCAACTTCAATATGCCGATCTTGAAAAGAAAGTCGAAGACATCCATAGTTCTTATGAGCGTACCGGCGCTGACTTGAAAGTCGTTGAAGCGCAGCTCCGAAAGGTGCAGCCGCTTATCAAGAATATCTCAACCTATCAAAAGCTCAAGCCGGTCTATGATGCCTACTCAAAGACGAAGAACAAGCAGAGTTTTCGAGCTGCGCACGAGGCAGAGCTGGTCGTTTTTGAAGCAGCAAAGAGTACATTGCTTGCTATGCAAGATGGTGAAAAACTTCCAAGTATGAAGTCTCTGCAAGCCGAGCAGCAACGCCTTTTGGAAGAGCAGCAGCGTCTCTACGACGAACGAGCAAGGCTCAAAAAAGAGGCTAAAGTGATTGATACCATGAAGGCAAATGTCGATGATTTCCTCAGTCCAACGCTTTCACAGGAGCATGAAAAAGCCAAAAGTAGCGAGTTGGAATAACCACCAAAGCCTGAGCCGTATGAATAAATCGGCTCAGGCTTTCTTCTTCGTAATGCGCTCCATGAAATTGAAATATATTTTGAATTTTTGGAGCATCGTATTGAAAATTTGAAGCGTTTGGTGTATAATATAATGAGTCTCGCTATAAGCGTTTGAGAGAGGTGCTTTTATGAAGATAAGCTATAAGAAATTATGGGTAATGCTCATTGAAAGAGAGATCCCAAAATCAACTTTACGCAAGGATATAGAGCTGTCTCCCGGCACGATGAGTAAGCTCAATAAGAACGAGGATGTAGCTCTCTCTGTTCTGCTGCGCATTTGCGACTATTTGAATTGTGACATTGGAGATATATGTGAAGCTGTGCGAACGGGCAAGAAGTAGGTCCGAGTTTTCGTGCGGCTATTTTGTTATAGGTAGAGAAAAATACCTCAGCGAAAGGAGCATATATGGATGTCCTTGAGAATGCTGTGACTGAGAAAAATGCCCTCGTTGAAGCGGAGGCGTTTCCCACAGATGATCGAGTCACCTACAAAGACAGCACCTATGAAATTGTTTCTAAGGTTGCATATTTGATTGGTGTTCCGAAACGAATTTTTGATAATGAGCATGAAGCACCCAAAATAGAGATATACGAAAAACTTGATGCAGACAAAACGGCACGGATAATCCGTCATTTGTGTATCATAAGGACAGCGATTGAAAGAAACTTCAAGCATATCAACGAGCGCATGAAGTTTAGTTATCTCTCAATCAGCAGTATGCCGGAATATGTGCCGCAGGATAGCCTTCAACAACTAAATGCAGATGGCATTAGTTTTATAAAGAAGTCCAGCACGAAGCTAAGTCAGCATATCGTTGAGATAAACAAGCTGATTTCTGATCGGATCAATAATTGCAAGAAGCTATTTCCTCTTTGGCTGAATTGGCTGTATGTAAAAAACCTCTTTCTCATGCCAGATGGCTTGAAAGAGGAAGGGACAAAAGCAGCAGCAGATATTTATTACGCTCACTTGCTCTTTTATCCTTACCAGATGTATATAAACTGGGAACCGGAGGATGTCGGTAATCTGCTCTATAACGATAAAAAATTCGTGACGCTGCTTTATCAAATGAACGGTGACTACTTTACAGAGTACAGTAAAGTTTCTGATGCTGGAAGTTACATTAAAGGAAGCATCTACGAGTTTATTGGTAGCAGCGAAAAGGTTGTCGTAGTGGTAGATTGTGAAAACTCTGATCCGTACAAGCTCTGCGCTACGCTCAAGAATCTTGACTATCAGTACACACAGAAGATAGCATCCATCATCCTGTTTGATGATGTGCATAGTGCATCTGCTTGGCGTATTCTGGATAGTTTTACCCACATCCCGGTCGAACACATGATGACCGAACGGGTAAAGCAGAACAAGTCTCTGGTCGATGTGATGCTGATTGCCCGAACTTGTCAGGAGCATTACAAAAACAATGTGGATTCCTTTATTTTGGTGTCCAGCGACTCCGACTATTGGGGACTGATTTCTTCTTTACCGGAGGCTCGGTTCCTTGTCATGATAGAGCGCGAAAACTGCGGACCGGATTTGAAGAACGCACTTGTCAATGCCGGTATATTCTATTGCTACATTGATGACTTCTACTCCGGCAATGCAGAGGATATTAAGATCGGCGCACTGTTCAAAGAGATGTATCATTACATAGATCAGGCGGTGCGGCTGAATATCTACGAGATGTTCACAGAGGCGTTAAGAGCGACTCGAATTGAAATGAGTTCTTCGGAACAGAAACAGTTTGTGGACAAGTATTTGAAAACGATGCAAATGTCCATTGCGGATAATGGCGATGTGACATTGGAAATAAGACGAAAATGAGTCCGTTATATCGGACAGTAGCCGTGATAGAATAAAATGAGGATCGGTTGGCAACCAAAAATGATCCTCAAGTATTGGAGATGAAGATATGGCATACCAGAGCGAAGCGGCTCTTGAGCAACAATTCATAGAGCAGCTAAACAAGCAGGAATACAGCACAGTCGATATTCCTGATTATGACGCATTGGTGGAGAACTTCAAAGTTCAGTTTGAAGCCTTCAATGCGCCCAAACTTGATACGCCTATCACCGATAAAGAGTGGGAGCGTATCTTTAACCTCATGCTTGGAAAGTCCGTGTTCCAGAGCGCAAAAATTCTGAGAGACAAGTTTGTCCTTGAGCGTGAGGACGGGACGAAGGTTTACCTTTCCTTCTTCGATCAGGATCACACCAAGAATATCTTCCAAGTTACACATCAGACAACGGTTGTAGGCAAGTATGTCAACCGCTATGATGTAACGATTCTTGTGAATGGCTTGCCTTTGATTCAGGTCGAGTTAAAGCGCAGGGGGATTGACATTCGAGAAGCAGTCAATCAGGTCATGCGCTATAAGAAGCACTCCTATAACGGACTATATCACTTCATTCAGCTTTTCATTGTCTCCAACGGCGTTGATACCAAATACTTTGCCAACTCCGACAGGGACTTGATGTATAGCCTCGCCTTCTTCTGGACGGATTTCAACAACATCCGTATTACCAACCTGAAGGACTTCTCAATCTCTTTTCTGGCAAGGGATCACATCATCAAGATGCTGACACGCTATACCATCCTGAACGATACGGATAAGATTCTGATGGTTATGCGCCCCTATCAGGTGTATGCCGTAGAAGCCCTTATAAGGCAGGCTACGCTCACAAATCGCAACGCCTATATCTGGCATACCACCGGTGCAGGAAAGACGCTGACATCCTTTAAGACAGCTCAAATCCTCGCAGCCAATCCGAACATCAAGAAGGTTATCTTCCTTGTTGACCGTAAGGACTTGGACTCTCAGACCACCGAAGAGTTTAACAAGTTTGAGGCTGGCTCTGTTGATGTCACAGATCGCACAGACATTCTTGTGCGGCAAATGAAGGATAAGAACCGGCAGCTCATTGTCACGACGATGCAGAAGATGGCAAATGCCGTTAAGCGTCCTCAATACGAAAAGGTAATGGACGCATACCGTGACGAAAAGGTTGTCTTCATCATTGACGAATGCCACCGCAGCCAGTTCGGAGATATGCACAAGGATATTGTTCGGCATTTCAAGAAAGCGCAGTTCTTTGGCTTTACCGGTACGCCCCGTTTTGAAGTGAACGGAAAGACGGAGGGCAAGATCACACAGACCACCGAAATGCTGTTTGGGGAATGTTTGCATAACTATCTGATCAAGGATGCTATCTTCGATAACAATGTCCTCGGTTTCCATATTGAGTACATAAAGACGATGGAAGGCGATTTTGACTGGGACGATCCGACTTTAGCTGACGCGATTGATGTTGGCGAACTCTATATGTCGGATGAGAGAATGTCCCTCATTGCAAACCACATTGTCCAGAACCACAAAGCCAAAACGAGAAATGGTCAGTACACGGCTATCTTTGCTGTTTCCTCCATTGAAGCTCTTGTCAAATATTACGACATCTTCAAGAAGATCAAACACGATCTGAACATCAGCGGTATCTTCTCCTATGGACAGAACGAAGATGCCGAGGGCAAGGACGAGCATAGCCGGGATGCCTTGGAGCGTATCATCAAGGATTATAATGAGATGTACGGCACGAATTTCTCTACCGACACCTTCTCTGCGTATCACAAGGATATTTCAGATCGTGTCAAAGGCAAGAAAACGAAGTCTCTGGACATTCTCATTGTCGTAAATATGTTCCTGACCGGCTTTGACAGCAAGCAGCTCTCCGTGCTGTATGTGGACAAGGATTTGAAGTATCATGATCTGCTGCAAGCCTATTCTCGCACGAACCGTGTCGAGAAAGAAACCAAACCGTTTGGTATCATCATTTGCTACCGCAACCTCAAGAAACGGACAGATGATGCGCTGACGCTCTTCTCCAAGAGCCAGGACACCTCCGGCATTGTCGTTCCGGGCTATCAGTATTTTGTTGAGAAGTTCAATGAAATGGTTATGAAGCTCAAGGAAGTGGCACTCTACCCTGAGTCCGTCGATACCATGCAGAGCGAAGATGACCAAAAGAAGTTTGTCATCACTTTCCGTGAGCTGACAAAATACCTCCAATCTTTGCAGACATTCATTGAGTTCAGCTTTGATCAGGATGCACTCATCATGTCCGAGCAGGAGTATCAGGACTACAAGAGCAAGTATCTGATGCTTTACTCCCGGCAAAAAACTGATCGAGAAGTCGTATCTGTCCTGAATGATGTGGACTTTTGCATTGAGATCATGGAGAGTGACCGTATCAATGTTGCCTATATCATGAACTTGATCCGCAACATCCATTTTGATGACAAGAAGCAGAAGGACTACGACATCAAGCACATCAAGGAAGAATTGAGCAGAACGGATAATCCGCAGTTGCTTCGCAAGGTTGAAATTCTTCAAGCGTTCTTGGATCGTGTCGTTGTTGGACTTGAAAGTGCGGACGAGATTGATGCTGCATACAACGACTTTGAAAACGAAGCAAAACGAGAAGAGATCGTTGCTTTCGCAAAGACTGAGGATATTGATTCCTCCATGCTGACGGACATCATTTCTGAGTATGAGTTCTCCGGCACAATGGATGCAGGAAACATCCGTGACCGTATTGAGAAGCCCATGCCGCTGCTCAAGAAGAGGTCTTTGGTCAACCGGATCGTCGAATTTATCCGGCAGCACACCGAGAAATACCAATAAGGAGAGAGAACAATGGATAATTCTATTCAGGCTCACCAGAAAGAGCTTTGCAACAAACTATGGGCGATGGCAAATGCCCTGAGAGGTAACATGGAGGCATACGAGTTCAAGAACTATATCTTGGGCATGATCTTCTATTACTATCTTTCCGACAAGACCGAGAAGTACATGGTTAATCTTCTCAAAGACGATAATATCAGCTACGAGGATGCTTGGAATGACGATGAATACAAGGCTGCCATCGTAGAAGAGGCTCTGCGTGACCTCGGCTACATCATCGAACCGGAGTATTTGTTCCGCAAGATGGTCAAGATGGTTGAGAACCGTTCCTTCGACATTGAGTTCTTGCAGAAAGCAATCAACGCTCTGATGGAATCCACTATCGGCAACGATTCGCAGGAAGACTTTGACGGATTGTTCTCCGATATGCAGCTTGATTCTACGAAGCTGGGGCATACCGTTAAAGATAGAAGTGCTGTCATGGCGAAAATCATTGCTTCGCTGGACGAGATCAATTTCAGCGTAGATGACACGAAGATTGATGTGTTAGGCAATGCCTACGAGTACCTGATCGGTCAGTTCGCTGCCACAGCCGGTAAGAAAGCCGGTGAGTTCTATACGCCTTCGGGTCCTGCCGAGCTGCTGTGCCGCCTTGCTTGTCTTGGCTTGACCGATGTTAAGGACGCAGCCGATCCGACTTGCGGTTCCGGCTCTCTGCTGCTTCGCCTCAAGAACTATGCCAATGTGCGTAACTACTACGGTCAGGAATTGACCTCGACCACCTATAACCTTGCCCGAATGAACATGATCCTTCGCGGCATCCCGTATCGTAACTTCAACATCTACAATGGTGATACGCTTGAGCATGACTACTTCGGAGACATGAAGTTCCGTGTTCAGGTTGCAAATCCTCCGTATTCTGCAAATTGGTCTGCTGATATGCACTTCATGGAGGACGAGCGTTTCAATGAATACGGCAAACTTGCGCCTAAAAGCAAGGCTGACTTTGCTTTTGTGCAGCACATGGTTTACCACATGGACGAAGACGGACGAGCTGTTGTCCTGCTGCCTCACGGCGTTCTGTTCCGGGGCGCAGCCGAAGAAGTGATCCGTAAGCACCTGATCCAAAAGTTGAATGTACTGGACGCTGTTATCGGTCTTCCTGCAAACCTCTTCTTTGGCACGGGCATTCCGGTATGCGTTCTTGTCCTCAAGAGGGAGCGCAACGGCAACTCGGATAACATTCTCTTCATTGATGCGTCCAACGACTTTGAAGCCGGAAAGAATCAGAATATCCTCCGTGAGTGCGACATTGATAAGATCGTCGAAACCTACGAGCATCGTGTGGATGTCGATAAGTACGCCCATGTTGCCACTATGCAGGAGATTGAAGAGAACGGATTCAATCTGAACATTCCTCGCTATGTTGATACCTTTGAGCCGGAAGAGGAAATTGACCTCAATGCTGTTGCAGCAGAAATCCGCAATATTCAGGCTGAGATCAAAGGCATCGACACACAACTGAAACCGTTTTTCGATGAGCTGGGACTTGATTTTCCCTTTGATGTGGAGGGCAAATAATTATGGCAAATGTATCCTCAAGTAACGGTCTTGAAAAGCGTCCGAAACTCCGGTTTCCGGGCTTCGATGAGCCGTGGAGAGTCGAGAGGTTATCCGACTTCGCAGACCGAGTAACACGAAAGAACAGCAAAAACGAAACTGATCTTCCTCTAACCATTTCCTCTAAAGATGGTCTTGTCGATCAGGTTAGCTATTTCAACAAGACGGTTGCAAGTAAAGACATGAGTGGGTACTACCTGCTCAAGAATGGCGAGTTCGCGTACAACAAGAGCTATTCCGTAGGGTATGACTTCGGCTCTATCAAGCGTTTAGATCGTTACCCAATGGGTGCTTTATCGACACTTTATATCTGTTTTGCGCTCAAAAAGCATGATAGTGACTTCATCAAGGCTTATTTCGATTCTCTGAAATGGTATCGGGAAATATACATGATCTCTGCCGAAGGAGCAAGAAATCATGGTCTGCTGAATGTGCCTACCGATGAGTTCTTTGACACAAAACATTATCTGCCGGAAAACACCGAAGAGCAAAGAAAAATTGCTGACTTCCTCATTACTTTGGAGCGTCGCATCGAGGCGCAACAGTCCCTCGTAGATAACCTCAAGAAGTATAAAAGAGGACTGCTAATGCACTATTTCTCCGATGACAAAACTCAGCTATGGACACAATGCTCAGTTTCGCAAATAGGCAAAGTCATAACCGGAAGTACGCCTCCAACTAATGATAGAAGCAACTATGACGGTGATCTCTTGTTCTGTGCGCCGGGGGATGTTGGCGAACAGAAGTATATCTCATCTACTGAAAAGAGGGTATCACCGAAGGGGTTTGCTTTAGGTAGACCACTACCACCAAATTCTGTTATCGTAACTTGTATCGGACTTATTGGAAAACTTGGTATAGCGAAAACCAGCATGATTACCAATCAACAGATTAACGCTCTTGTTGTATCAGAGGGCTTCGATCATGAGTTTATTTATTACGCTTTCGAGAACTTCTTCCCAGAATACCGAAGCAAGGTTTCAATGCAAACTCTTCCAATTCTGAGTAAATCGGAGTTTGAGAAGCTGATGATCAAAGCGCCTGATCTTGATGTCCAACATAAAATAAGTAGCCATTTAGCAGCAATGGACAGAAGAATTGAGCATACACAGCAGGAACTTAATGCACTTATAGAACATCGCAGAGGCATTATGCAGCAGCTTTTCATATAAAAAGTTGCTGCATTAGAGCAGAACGAAGCGTAGCAATACTCTCTAATTTCATGAGAGACTTGCTGATACGCTGATCAATCATATCAAGGAAATCAACAACTGCTGACTGTGAGCGATCATCCGGTATGTCGAAAACAAGGTTTTTGATTATTTCTGCTGAAAGATTTCCTTGTCCTCCTTGAAGATAAGTATTCAAGATGTCATCTTTGCTATCTTCGAGAAGGTATTTTAAGAAAGTTCGATTTACCAGCTTGGGGCGAATACACAAAATTGCCTGATTGATCGCTCCGTCAATTTGGGATATATCGACTTCGCCACTTGTTGCACCATATAAAGCAACAATTAAATCGCCTTTGGAAACCAACTTAGCAGATGAATATTTCAAACCGTCATCGGTCAAAAAGAGTTCTGTTTTTGCTCCGTGTATTTCACCGGAACGAATAAACGGAATTTCACCTCCATAAAAACTGCTGTCGGTTGATCTGGGCGTACCTCCTGAAAAGAAGGTGCATTCGTCACCCAAACGAACAGATTTCCATTTTGTTGTTTCAGAGAAAAGGATAGCCTTGCCTCTGAAAATGGCTCTCATGACACCTCTTTTATACTTCTTGAGGGATTCGACTAACGCTCGTTGTTTTTCAATTCTCTGGTCAATTCTCTCAAGGAATGAGGCGATATGCTCTTGCTCGTGAGCTGACGGTAGATTGATCGGCATTGCAAAGAAAGTGTCGTCCTTTATACTCACTCTGTCATGTCTCGCTCCGCTGTCACCGGACATATAAACATACCTATGCCACGCAGAAGATCGAAAATACCATTCAAAGAACGAAGGATTGATCTCCTTCTTAGCTGTAAAGCAAAGGTACAGCGGTGATACAATACCGGCTTCCGCGTATTTATATCTGCTTATAGGACCGTATGGAGCGTCTGCTGATTTTCGCGGATTATATACGAAGTCATTTTCCTCAATGATGTAATATCCGCTGGTGTTGTCACTGTTGGCAATATCCTTGTCAAAGTATTCGCGCTGCGGCATCAAACCTTGTTTTGCAGAATTACAGATAACATTCGTTATTTGTCCATCCGTATTCTTCTTGGTGTTCTTTGTAAATACGGATGATAGTAAAGTAGACTGCCACGGCTCATCAAAGCCCGGAAACCGGAGTTTCGGACGCTTTTCGAGACCGTTACTTGAGGTCTATTTTATAGGCTGATCTGCACTTCAACTCAAAGTAAAATCCCTTGCAGTAGCAGAGATTTTCCGCTATTGCAAGGGATTTCGTCTGTCATATAGCTATTTCTGCGTACTTGATCAGAAGTATAAAAGAGGACTCGTTAAGGCGTTAATTTCTGGTACAGTGGCTTTTGCAGGCAGTGAAAATAAACGCTGGGAAACCGTAAGATTGGCAGAGATTTTTACGATTTCTGCCGGGGGCGATATTGACCGACAAAATAGTTCACCCACATATTCAACAAGTTATCCATATCCAGTGTATGCAAACGCCTTGACTAATAATGGTTTATATGGCTATGCAAACTACTTCAAAGTAGAAGGTGATTCTATTACTGTATCTGGAAGAGGCGAAGTTGGTCATGCGATAGCTCGTCACTGCAAGTATGTTCCGATTGTCCGTCTTCTTTCGTTAGTCCCTAAATACGAAGATGATGTGGATTTCTTTGCTTACATGATCAATGCCACTTCCATTTATATTGAATCGACGGGTGTTCCTCAGTTAACAAGTCCTCAACTCGGTGCAGTGAAAGTATTTCGCCCCCCCATTTTGGAGCAGAAGAGGATTTCTTCATTGCTGCTGAAAATAGATGCAAAGATAGAGAACGAAGAACGCCTAACATTTTATCTGGAAAAAATCCGGTCATCCATGCTGCAACAGCTCTTTATATAAAAAGCTGTTGCTGTAAACCTGCTCTCGCCTTGCAACACCTATCGAGAACAGCTTGTTGTGATGCAATGTACTTATCTATGCTGTTCATTACCCCAACAAACTGCTCTTGCCTTATTTGATGAGGTACGGGGACAACGAAGTTTCTAATGCGTTCGAGAGCCAGCTTAGGCTGTCCGTTTTTAGTCTTTGAGGCTTCAATCTGTGACTGAATTAGATCAGACGAAAGTACATGGTAAAGGTATTCGGGATTGATCCCTCTAAAGTTTGTAAAACGATCACAGTTTTCAGTCAAGTTTACTCCATCCAAGTCAGGAGTGATGATATTCAACTTTCCAAGAGTGCCAGCAACAGAAATAATGATGTCACCATTTCTGACTTTATATCGAGTAATTTGCTTTTCGGTGTGGCTTGTGATGAACTGCAAAGTGTCTGAACTTACATATTTTTCACCCATATCCGATACTGTTATATACCGGTACTCAGTAGGACGGGGAGAGAATGTTTTGCCTTTGGGAATGCGTTTTCCACTCAGTACATCACATACTTCATCTATTCTATGACTTACTGCATCATGCAAAAGTGAGTGGCTGCCTTTTTCGGAAAATACAGTTCTTAATAATCCTCTTTTATACTTCTTGAGGGATGCAAGGAGTTTTTCTTGTGCAGCGATGCGTTCATCTATTTTTTTGAGAAAGTCGGCTATGTGCTTCTGTTCAGTGGACGAAGGGAGATGAAGTGTCACGCTCATATAATCTTCAAAGGAGATATTGAGCAGCCCATCCATACGAACGCTTGACGATACGAGCCGTTTTAGTTGCTTATCCATTTTTGCGTTATTGAGTGCCATCGCAATAAACGGTGTATATTCGTGATCATTGATCTTGAAACAATGATACACATAGGGGATTCGTGCTTCTGGCTCAGTCAGCTCATAACAACAGCCAAACTGTTTAGCCTTAGATGCGCCGTGATTATACGCCAATTCTCCTTGTTTCAAGAGAATGTATTTTTTGAGGCTCTGTCCTGCATTGTCTCTGGAATACTTTTCGGACTGCATAATAAAGCCATTTCCAGCACTAAGCATCATAATAGGCGCGTTAGATTTCGGATCGGTGCGATTCACCAGAGACGCTATTTCTCCTAATGGAGTAGTTCTGTACGGCTCATCAAAGCCCGGAAACCGGAGTTTCGGACGCTTTTCAAGACCGTTACTTGAGGAATATACTGCCCTGATTATCCCTCCAACGGATAATGTTCGTGGAGGTGGTCAATATGACTAACAATACACAATTCAAGACGCTTGTGAACACTTGGTTAAATCAAAAGCAGCCAATGATCACGCCGTCAACCCACGCCAGCTTTACGCTGATTGCCGAAAATCATCTTATTCCATACTTCGGCAAGCGTAAGATCGGCAGCATCACCGAAACGGACATCCAGAGCTACATTTCGTATCTCCATGATGCCGGTAGATTGGACAAGACCGGAGGGCTAACGGTAAAGACTATCCGGGATGTGATTCTTGTTCTCAGACTTTCAATGGAGTTTGCGTACAAAGAAAGGGCAATTCCACTGCTGAACTGGGATCTCATCGAGTACCCGAAGGAACTTGGCATTAAGAAGGTAGTTTCTCTTTCAAAGGACCAGGAGCAAGCTCTGATTCAGTGTATCTACATGAACTTAAACAGGAAGACCGCTGGCATTCTCATTGCACTCTTTACCGGAGTACGCATTGGAGAACTCTGCGGATTGCAGATGAAGGACATCTCGTTGACGGATAAGACCATCAGCATCAATAAGACTGTCCAGCGCATCTATGACAAAAAGAAGGGCGAGTCCTATCTTCACATCGGACCGCCCAAAACGAAAACTTCTGCAAGGACGATCCCTGTTCCGTCTCTATTGATGAACATTATCAAGAAGTTCTACACGGATAACCCTAACCACTACTTCTTGACCGGCAAAACAAAGCCGACAGAGCCTCGTACTTATCGACAGTTCTTCACCCGTTTTCTGAAACGAAACGGATTAGAGAAGGTGAAGTTCCATGAGATCCGACACACATTCGCAGTCAGGGCGATTGAGATACCGGAGTTTGATATTAAATCGCTCTCTGAAATCCTCGGTCATAAAAATGTGTCCTTTACGCTGAATGTCTACGGAAGTGCAAACCTCCAACAGAAGGTCAAGTGCATGAATTTACTGAATGATCTCCTGTAACCTTATACAGTTCTAATTCGGCTTTTACAGTGTAGCAGAAACGAATAACCGTTTCCAGCGATTCAAATTCATTGACTCGATGTGCTGTTCATAGGAGGCACTATTCGACTTTCCGAAACAGAGTGACTTCTTCTTGAGCCGTGAAAAGCTGCACAAAAAAATGAACGCAGTACACGGATTCCACAATCGCGGAAGCGTGTACTGCGTTTGTATTTTAGAAAAGATTTTTGCGATTTAAGCAAGGATTGAATTGCGGAGGCGTTTTTTTGGGCGTTTACAACCGGTCAACTGTGAGTGTTGCCGGATTGACTTTGATGATTACCTTCCCCTTGCTTTGGGCGTACATAACTGTCTTACCTGTACCGCTGGGCTTGCCGTCCCATACTGCAATGATGTAATCAGCATGATCTACCATGTACCGATTGCGCTTGTCCATGCAGTCAGGAGTATAGTGCGTTTGAAGAAGCGTTTCTTTATCACATTGAGCAGCAATGCCATAGTACCTTTCGCGCATTGCTGCATTCCACTTAGCTGCCTGTGTTTCGCACGGTATAGCACTCTCAAGCGTAATGTCAGGATAAGTCTTCTTCAGTTCCAGCACTATCTCGGCGGCATACATATCAACGCCGAGAGCCATGCCGGAGATAAAGTGAGTGACACTTTCATCTGTAATCAGAGAAACAATTTGTTCTTTTAGGATTTTTTTGAGCGTAGTGCAGCGTTCATCATCCTCACGAAAGCCAAAGGGTAAATTTTGAGGTCGGTGTCCGGTGAAGGCACAACTTTTCATATTCTTGATCTCCTTATATGTATTAGCGTGTGTTTCTAAATCGCTTATACATAGATTATAGCATAGAAAATCAAGAAATTTGTAGAAATTTGTCGGCAAAAGAAAAAACTGCGTGAAAAATCACGCAGCCTTCAATGAGCTTACTTCATGTTATCCTTCTCTTGCTGGATCATCAACTCAACCATTTGCAAAATGCGCTTTTGCGCTTCGGGAGGAAGATCAGCAATTTTCTTTGAGAGTTCTGAGGCTTTTGCCTCTCCGCTATGCTCTAAGACATCGCAGAAAATTGAATCAGCGGATGTCTCCAAGCCATTGAGCAAAATAATCAGCTTCTCGCAACGCGGAAATGACATCCCTCTCTCGACGGTGGAAATATAATTTGTGGTTAAGCCGGTCTTTTCTGCAAGATCCTCTTGTGTAATACCAAGACGCTCACGGGCTTGCTTAACGCGCTTTCCTATTCGTTTATCAATCATGGGCGTTTACCTGTTCCTTTTCTAAATCGCTCATGAATATTATATGGATTAGAACCACAGTGATACAGAAACGCTAATGGTGTCACTATGGATTAGCGAATGATTTTACGGTAAAATTCAAGGAAAAGACACAAAAAAAGAGCCTCTGCCGACACCCGACTGGGCATCGACAGAGGCTCTTTGTGCTACTTTGTTGCCTTCAAAGGAAGGTAGAAAATCGACCTTTATTCCTACACTTTCGGTTGGGAACACTTAGATAGGAAAACATACAGGGCAACTTCTCTGTGCCGTTTATAGGACGAGAAATCCTTGATTTTCAACCCTTTTCACAACACAAAACGGGCTTATCTGTCTACTCTGCTGCGTTTGGAAATGTAGCATGGACATCTGACGATTTCAGCCCTGAAACTTTGCTTGCAGGAATGGATGCAGCGGCGGCACAAATCATTGTATTTGCGCCGCCCGTCTGTATCGAGATAGAAGCTCCATTCTAACTTCCACTTTTGACTCTTGCTCACAGGTCTATCTCTCCTTTGTGCTTTTGCTTAGGAGGGCATTCCTTTGGAGGATGATCTGCTTTTGCGGACTTGAGCCGATCCATGATAGAGGACTTCTCGCTGCGCTCCGGGACTTTATCTTCCTTCGGACCGTTGTTGATGATCCCGTCAATCATGCCGTAGTCATCCTCCATCGACATCTCCGCTGCCTTGAGGTAGTTTTCCTTCTCAAGTGCTGCCATCCAGCTTTCCTTGCTGATACCGAGCATTCCGCCCTTTGAAGCGTGATCGGCAATCTCCTTAGCACTCACACATAAGCCTTCGGTGTTATCCGAATAGAGCCGGTAAACCTCGCACCCCTTTTCGAGTGCCTTTTCAGCCGCTTCCTGACCGGCAGGAAGAACACCAGCCCATGCGTAGCCGTAATTCTTCATGTCCTGCACGGAAAGCGCAGGATCAGGCATCTCCGGCACTTCCATGACTTCGAGCTTGAGAAGACGCAGCGTGTCATCATCAAAGCCGTTGTAGACCTGATCGAGAACCAGCTTGCCGCGCTCATCGACAATGATACAGGCGGCATCGTCTCCATAGGTATCATGCTCCATGAGGAAGAAGCTGTGTCCGTCCACCTCTTTGTGGTCAATGGTGTGCCAAGTACCGATATGACCGGCAACTGCCAGACCGGAGGTGTCCATATTCATCTCAAAATCTTTCTGTTCCACGGCTTCCTGCTTGTGCTGTTCCTCACTGATCATGGGGATCGCCACGATTTTATCCCCCAGCTTCGCAAACATCTCCGGCTGTTTGAAGAACTCCGCATACTTGAGTGCAAGATCGCCGGAGAGAGAACCAAAACTGTCTTCCGTCAACCCCACAACCATAAATGTCCCGGCAACAATGTCATAGATGTCTCCGTCTTCATCCCGAAGGGCGCGGTTGAGGGGCAGACCTTCGAGCTTGGCTTCCTCGTTGCAGACAATGGCAACCGGGTCATCAAAGGGGTAAACGGCTTCGATACAACCGCCCACCATACTTTGCAGAGACTTGAGATCGGAGCCGACATCGGCAATGCGCGGAGCTTTTTCCGGTTCAACCACCACAACGGTTATTCTGCTGTCCTGCTCCTGAGACTCAGCAGAGCCGCTGATCCGGTATTCGTCAGGAATGTCATCCAGAGAACCGTCGAACTGTCTGTCCCAGCTATCACCGGTGCATCGGACATAACCGGCATCGGTAAAGCGCCCCTGCTCATCCATTGCAATGTCTCGCCCATAGCGTTCATAGTCGATGTAGTCTGCCAACGGTCCGAGATCCTTTTCGGAGTAAATACCAATTTCGTGAGCGTAGTAATAACCAAGATCGGACTCGTCACTGATACCGGGCATAACATCATAGCAATCCAGATTGAAAGTCAGATTGATGAGGTCATCAATGTCGCTGACTTCATCGCATCCGGCTTCCATAATGGCAACGAGCTTTTCCTGATCGCTCAGGGAAA
>UMKM01061851.1_pt1 | contig 25268 bp, 24 predicted proteins | sample 1966331 | NCBI WGS metagenome assembly UMKM01 (sample SAMEA4836176, study PRJEB28245) | human gut metagenome | biome: gut microbiome; material: fecal sample | place: Denmark | collected 2008 | reverse complement strand
ATTGATTTTTAAGAAAAAAGAAAATACACTATGGCTTGCTGCATGGAATGAAATATCCTTAGAAATCCCACACTCTTTTATCATCTTTTTCAACGGTTTACAGATGTTCCAATAGTTGAGATTAGGGAATACGAGTTTGTCCTCTTGTAATCTCTCATATCGCTTGATTATCTGTAATGGAATATCCAACAACTTCACTTGGAAATTGACCTTTGTCTTGTGGCGCTTGGATAGAATCCATTTCTCACCATTTATCTCTACAATATCATCGGTGGTCAGCTCTTTAATATCCACGAATGACAAAGCTGTAAAACTTGCAAACACGAACAAGTCTCGGATATAGGCCAACTTCTTATCCGCAAACTCGTGTGTCATTACCGCTTTGATTTCATCTTCGGTAAGATACTGACGCTCCTTGATGTTCTGATTCAATCGATACTGAGCAAACGGATTTCTCGGTGTCAGTCCGTTGTAATGAGCCTTTGACACGATTGTTTTCAGCCACATACAATGCGACCATACACTACCATTGTGCAACCCTGCATCGGTAGAGAGATAGATTTCATACTCCTTGATGAAGTCGGGAGTAAGTTCGAGCATAGAAATATCACTCCGCTTGTAGCACTTCTTAATGAACGTAGCCAAATGATTTCGTGACCTTACACGCACCTTATAGGAACTTGCAGCACGGTCTATGCCGATACGCTTCTTGAAACTCTCGTTGTCCTTATCGAATGCACCGAGCAATGTTTCATACTCCGTACCGATACCTTGATAGGCATTGCGTACCATTTCGGCAGTTACAAACGCTTCTCTATCTGAAATACGTTGGTAGTGCTTGATGATTTGAGCCTTGATGTTATCCAAAGCCAAATTGATGTCTCTTGATTCCTTGCTCTTGCCCTTTGCCCGATTGCCTTTGGCATCCCACATTGTTTTTGCAATGGTCAGTTTGCAACTGAATTGAGCCACAGAACCGTTGATTGTAACTCGTCCCATAATCGGAACAATACCGTTTTTCTCCTTGCTTCCGTTCACGTAGAACAGCACCTTAAATGTACTTCGCATAATCCAATTCTTTTTGGTTACAAAATTAGTTATCAGTGAGTTGTACATTGTTATGCAGAATGTGGCAGAGAGTAGAAATAAACTCCAATGACCTATAAACTTGCCTCTTTATCGGGTAATGATTTGAAAACCGTCCGCCCTCATTACCTTTCATTTCCTTGCACTTTTGCTTCGGCGAGGCTTTCATCAAAAGTCTTCATAAGTCATTGAGCACCAGTGCCACCATCATTATTTTCCCTCATTCGTTAGATTTTTCCAGAGATAATCTGTATCTTTGTAATCCTAACAAAGGAACAACCAAGAAACGAAGAATTTTCTTTTAGTATATCGTACAGCCCTGAGTGAACGGTCCCAAGCTTATTAACTTCGGCTCGATACATAGCAATTAGGTTCTTCGAATGTCCGAGATAGCATCGGCATTTTGAGTTGTTCCATTTACTTTTTTGTTTAATTAATTATACTACATCTGGAGTTCTCCAGAACACAATGTTCTTTCCTCCGTTTTCTAATTCAAATCTCACAAGAAATTCATTTACTACATCAGTTTCATAAATAGATACAAGTCCTGATAACAATACTATGTCTTTGATAAATTTGCAATTTCTCTCAAGGAACTGCATAACTTCACCCCATATCTCATTTGAATAATCAGCAGTATAAGAAATTTCATTCTTACCGAAATATTCACGAAGAATTTCTCGGAGTTCTGAATTTCCTACATTATCTGAGAAACATGAGCCTATGGGGTGAAGTTCTATAGATTCTGTAAGTACATGGTGTTTCATATTCTATTTATTGTATAGAATATGTATTGATTATTATTCAGCTGCTATTATAAAATAAACTCCTGCATCTCCTGTCGTTAGTTGGAGATTATTAGAAACAGTAATGAAACTTGCAGTATATTCATCATTTATATAATAAATCATTATTGCTCTTATTTTACCAGTTATTACAACATTCTCATTTCCTCCCAAAAAAGTTTTTCTATCTCCTTGTGAAATTGAAAAAGACACATTATTCGATTTTCCATGTATCGTGTGATTTGTTAAATTAAAAACAAGTCTATTTAAATTCAGCATCTCAACGCTGTATTCATCACTTGGGAAAGTAAATTTATCATATACTGACGTAGAGATGCCTGCTAAGGCATCATTTAATTCCTTGATAGTTGCACATTTATTTGATGCACCTGGAATTGATACAGAATAATCATTTAAAAGTGAGTTAGCTTCACCGATTGTAACTAATTTATCAGCCATAATATCTATTTTTAATTGTTTGATAAATTATACAGAAAGACTATCCATCCAATTTCAGAAAAAACAAGAAAATTCATCAATGAATGATTTTTTAACATTTAAAATGCAATTTCCGTAATGTGGCGAGTATAATTCACTATACCGATTGATAATCGGTTAGTGAATACACAAGCCAACAAGTTGGCTTTAATTACTCAAAACAAATAATAAATAGAGAATTATATGATAACATTCCACTCATTACTTCACATGATTGATACTCTGCATACCGAGGAGGATTGCAGAGTATATCTGGAGAATATGCGGTGGAATGGAAAGCCTATTTGTCCTCATTGCGGTTCAATATCTGAACATCATTATAAATTGACTAAGGATGGAAAGTTTGAAGGTCTTTATAAATGTAAGGATTGCCGTTGCCGATTTACTGTGAGACAAGGAACGATGTTTGAAGGCTCCAACCTTCCATTGAAAAAATGGTTCTATGCTATTTATCTGTTCTTGTCACACAAAAGAGGTATCAGTAGTTGTCAATTGGCACGTGATATTAATGTGACACAGAAAACTGCATGGTTCATGCTGCATCGTATCCGTTACAATGTAAAAGATGATGATGCAAACTTCAATGATATGACACAAGTTGATGAAACATATATTGGTGGAAAGACAAAACGCAATAGAGGTGGACAAGGTCGAAGTACTAAACAGAAAACACCTGTAATGGGACTACTTTCTGATGGCTTGGTTTATGCAAAAGTTATCAAAAATGCAAGTTCTAAAGTTTTGCTTGGTGTTATTGATGAACTTGTCAGAAAAGGTTCTACGGTTATTTCTGATAGTTGGAGTGGCTACAACAAAGTCAAAAATGAATACATACACGAAGTTGTAGAACACAGCTTAGGAATATACGTAAATAAAGATGGATTTCATACCAATTCTATTGAAGGGTTTTGGAGTCAACTTAAACGTGGTATCATAGGTATCTATTATTTGGTAAGTCCAAAGCATTTACCAAAATATTGCAAGGAGTTCGTATTTAGATACAACACTCGCAAAGAGAGCGATAGCAACAGATTTAATGCGTTCTTACAACAAAGTACAGAACGTCTATACTATGGAGAACTTTTGGAAAAACCTGAATGGCGACTAATAGGTTAATATAGAACACCTAAAATATAAAGTCCAATCACATTTCTTTGTGGTTGGACTTTTTTATGTTTATAACATATTTAAAGAGGGCATCATTCCTTATGGCAGTCTGTGATATGTTGTGCAATTCCTTTGTCTGTCTCACTCTTTTTCATTACATTTGTACACAAACAAATTTAAAAGGAGGTCAAAAAACAGACATAAGAAATAAAAGACATATTGCAAGCAACTTGTAGACAAGTTATTTGGCTTAGCTAAATCTGGTAAATTTCGTGAAGTTCCAAGTAATAAGTCGAAAGGTCGGTTTGTACCCTGAACAAGGGCGCAGACTGCTTTTCCTTATTTGAACTTCGAGGTTTTACCAGAACCCAGCTAAGAGAATGAGTGAAAAGTTTGGCTGTGTCCTTTTCTTTTTTCAAAACCAGAAGTACAAACTTAAAAGCTTTAAATATGGATTATAAATTGGAATATATGGAACGTCTGTTTGCTAAGATAAGCAAGAAAAAGACAGAGTCTTATGTCATTAGTAGAATATGGCATCAATTAAACGACGACCGTGTTAAATTTGTCGTTCAGCAATATATCAGAAGAACACATGACAAGTATGCACTTGCAGACTTGTATCTTCCTCAACTTAATATCTTAATTGAAATAAACGAGCCGTTTCACAAAAACAATGTTGAGGTTGATAAGATTCGTAATGAAGAAATAATCAATACTACTCATGCACAATTATTAGTTGTTGATTGTGATAATGATATTCAAGAAATTCACCGTCAAATTTCCATTATAGTATGGGCTATAAAATTAACAATACAACAACTTGGTGAGAAATTTCAGGCATGGGATGATGTTAGTACTCTTTCAGTGGAATATCATCGAAACAAAGGTTATTTGAAAGTCGAAGATAATGAATGCTTGCGTACTACAGAAGATGTTGCAGCTATTTTTGGAACTGTTGCAAAACATCGAGGTTTCTTACGTGCATCAGGTGCAGCTATACCAAACAAGAAAAATGAAATAGTTTGGTGGCCAAATACAGAACATCATCTTTGGCATAACGAACTTTCAGAGGATGGAATGTTCATTTATGAATATCCCAAAGTAAATGAAAAACGTGAGGCACATCTAAATCAGTGGCTTTCTGCTCCCGAAGAAACAAGAATTACATTTTTACGATATAAGGATGATTTAGGATTTTGTTTCTATCGCTTTGTAGGTGTATTCAAACTCAATAAAGAAAAATCAACAAAAGAAAATAAATGTGTTTGGGAACGCATCTCAAATACTTATCAACTTAATGTTTAATATAAACCTTTTTAATAATATGGCTGAAAATATAGGAAAAAGAGCTCAGCAAGAAAGAGAAAAAAGACTCAGAGAAAGTGATGAAGCTGTAAGGGCAAAAGTAAATTCACTATCTTACATAGCGAATGAAATAGAAGAAAATTTTTCTATTATAAAACATTTAATTAAAGAGAATAAACGCAACAAGAAAGTACTTTCTCATCACGTAAGTATAGAAGAATACAAAAGTAAAATGCAACAAGGTATAACAAGACTCCAAAATTCAATCATGGAACTTTCTGCATTGGATGCCTCAAAATGTTCTATTGTTTCTCCACATTATCAACAACAAATAGCTAACTGGCAAAAGCAACTAAAAGAACTTGACCCTCAAATTAAGAATGTAATTTTGACAGGTGATGATGATTTGGACGAGTTTGACAAACTAGAAAATGAATCTTTTTTGGATAGAATTTTGGGAAATGATAATGAAAGTAAAAGCACATCAGAGCAAGCTAAAAAAGAAGCACGAATCATAAACAGCATTGTGTTTACTAATAATGCTGATGAACTTACGCAAACTTTACTCAATTTTGGTAACTTGATTGATACTGAAATCAGCTCTTTTGATTTTGCAGGAACGGAACATAAGTTTTCAGATGCTAGAACTAAATTTGATAATGGAGTTAGATTATTAAAATCTATAGACCCCAATAATAAGATGATTTCTTATTTTGAAAGTCAACAACAAAAATGGGAGAAGAAACGTAAGATGCATATAAAGTATAGAATTTATATCATTGCTGGCATTGTCTTTTTCATTCTTTTATTTACAATACTTTCAAAACTTGGTATTATAGAATAATTCAAATGAATGTTACTTATGGGATTTGGTAAATGGAGTATAATTGGAATTATCTTATACTTATGTAGAAATATTATTTATGTTCTATTTTGGGGATTGATAGCATTTATTTGTTATGCAATATTGAAATGGTTATGAAAATACGTGGATTAAGTTTTTCCCTTAAAAGGGCAATTGGTATAACTGCTGCCAAACAAAAGATTAGCAGAAAAACAGGAATACCTACAACCAAACAAGGGTTGGAAAGAAAAGTTGGTAAAATAGTACTTGATTCTATTTTTGGTTCTAAAAAGAAATAGTAATTAAAAGAGGATGGCATACATCCTCTTTTGTTTTATCTTAGAGAAGGCAAAAACTTTAATTATACAAAACCCTTGGTACAATAAAGTATATAGTTGCGTTTTCCTTTTCTTTGTATGCTAACCGGTTATTCACCTTAAAACAAGAATCCGTCTGCCACAAGGAATAATTCAGAATTTCAGGAAAATGATAATTGAAAGCGTTTATACCAAAAAATACATAATTGTTTGTAGAAAAGCGGTGTAATTGTATACATGAAAAAGGAAGTTGTCTGATATCCTTTAAAATACCATCCAAAGTATAGATGAATATTTTGCTTTGAAATTGGTCTAAAATCAAAACTTCGTTTTCAGAGATACAAAAGTCAGTCACTTCCCTTTGCATCTCAGGACCTTCCCCATACTGCCCAATAACATTCAGATATTTCCCTTCCAATGTAAAACGCTTTACTGATTTGGTCTTGAACTTATCAAGTACATACATACAGCTGTCTACGACAATGACTTTATCAACAACCCCTACCAAAGATTCTTCGGTAGTTTCCAATCGGACAGCAATCACCGTATCAAATAATTCATGCATTAGGCAATAGCCCTCAGAGTTAAACTCACCAGCATGAATAGTGATATTTTTTCCTGCCGAAACAGCAACCTCATGAAAAGATTCAGAGATGTAATCGTCCGACTGTATGCCCCTGAACAATGTTTCTGCCCTCTTTTGTCGGGAACATGAAAGCAGGAGCATGGATATTAAAAAAAAACACAAATACTTCATGTCAACATCCGGCCGATGCCAAACATGTTCCGGCTCCATATCCGCACACCTTTTTGTTATACTCCGTCCATGTGGCTGTCTGAGTCTCACTCACCGTTACCCCTGTTCCCGGTATCCCTATTGTAACAGAAGTGCCTGACGTTTTGGTATAAGTACAATCCGTGGTGTATTCTTCCCAATTAGTACCCCGAGGACCGCGTACAAATTTGCCATCATCAGCTAACGCCTCCAAATCAGTAAGTAACGGTAGCTTTTCAATCTCTTCACTATTGGCTTTAAATACAAAATACATATTTGCACCAACGGTGAAAATTAAGATGAATCTTAAAAAAAATCTTTTTGTTTTCATAGTATATCATATTTCTATATTCTACAAATATATGAAAAAGAAATAAGACAGAAAAGCATTCCGTAAAAAAATAAGAACAAATTTAGAACTTAATATCTCAGTCAAAATAACAAGCGATTTCAGCCAATCAGTCTAAGTAGCACAGTTCTTGCCCCCCAAGAACAAAACCTCTGTATCCGTCTGCAATCCTAGTTAGTTTCATTACGTTGAAATTCTAATTTCATCGCCATAAAACTAAAGTTTTTAATGCCTGATACCGGGATGCCTACGACATTTCTTTTTATGGTTTTTCCATTGCTTTGCTCAGCGCACACCGCACTTCCTTTATCACTTCCGGGCTATCAGTGGCAAAGGGTTGCCGAATGATTTCGGTACGTTGCATGTCAAGGTTCATTTCTACAGTTTTCATAAGCGGGTTCTCCTAATATAAACATAATAAGTTTCCCCTAGCCGGAATAGATTATAGACAATAGTTAATGTAATTTTCGATATTCGCCAAAAAGTAAGTGGATTATCTTCTGCATCTACATAAAGTATTCATCACAATGCGTCCGCTTTAAAACTGCAACTCCAATTGCGAATCTTCTCCCAAAAGGTTGAATGTCATCCGATGGTAAGGAGTCGTGCCATATTCCCTGATGGCCGCACGATGCTTCTTGGTGGGATATCCCTTATTAGAGCTCCAGTCATAATAAGGATACTCTTCATGCAAAGCCTTCATATAGTCATCACGATACGTCTTTGCCAGAATAGATGCAGCCGCAATAGAAAGATATTTGCCATCTCCTTTCACCACCGTGGTATGCGGTACATCCTGGTACTTTTTAAAACGATTTCCATCTATCAACAGATGTTGGGGCTTCAGTTTCAATCCGTCTAAAGCACGATGCATAGCCAGAAATGAAGCATTCAAAATATTTATCTCATCAATCTCTGCAGGTGTCACCACTCCCACTGCCCATGCCAAAGCTTCCTTCTCTATCACTTCACGAAGAGCATACCGCTGATGTTCGGTCAACTGTTTGGAATCATTCAACAACTCATTTTTAAAATCTTTTGGTAAGATAACAGCAGCGGCATAAACCGAACCGGCCAAACACCCACGACCGGCCTCATCGCATCCGGCTTCTATCAATTCTTTATTTAAATAAGGCAATAACATACGATTCCTGTTTTATTTCTTGTCTGCAAAGATACCCTTTTTAAAAAATAAAATCATTAGGCAGTCTCAAAATAAACGGTTAATTTTGTCGCAGAAAACATCAGTTTATTATAAAAACGTCAAATATATTTCGTATACCACACACTTACAGAAAAGAACATATATTTGCAGCAAAACAAGAAAAAATATGTTTATTATTATAGGAATTATGTTTGCCGGGATGTTACTCGGCTTTCTGCTACGCAAACAACGACTATCGTGGATACACAAGGTCATTACTGTTTTTATTTGGTTACTGCTTTTTCTGCTGGGAATAGATGTGGGTAGTAATCAAGAGATTATCAACGGATTACATACTATCGGTTTGGAAGCTGTCATCCTCACATTGGCAGCCGTACTGGGTAGCGTCACTGCTGCCTGGGCATTATGGTATATGGTATATAAAAGAAACAGGAGGAGCGAAGCATGAAAGGAAGCCTGATTATTATCTCTTTTTTTATTATTGGCACGCTGTGTGGAGTTTATCATTTGATTCCATACGACTTTACGCAAAGCAATTTAAGCTATTATGCCCTATGCGCATTAATGTTCAGTGTGGGCATCAGCGTGGGAAATGATCCGCAGACACTCCGTAATTTCCGTTCACTCAATCCACGGCTTATATTCTTACCTGTCATGACCATTCTAGGCACATTGGCAGGATGCGCAGTAATCAGTTTATTCCTCCCCCACCGTTCTTTATCGGATTGTCTGGCTGTCGGCTCCGGATTCGGTTACTATTCATTGTCAAGCATCTTCATAACCGAATATAAAGGAGCGGAATTAGGAACTATTGCCTTACTGTCCAATATATCGCGTGAGATTATTACACTGCTGTTTGCACCTTTGCTTGTAAGATGGTTTGGAAATCTTGCCCCCATATCATCCGGTGGAGCAACCACTATGGATACAACCCTGCCTATTATCACAAGGACAGCGGGGGAAAGTTTTGTGGTCGTTTCTATTTTCCACGGATTTGTGGTAGATTTTAGTGTACCGTTTTTGGTCACCTTATTTTGTTCGTTTCCATAAGTTTTACCACCTATAGGATAAACAAACCCCATAAAGCTTACCAATAGACATAATTCAGGCACGGATTACACAGAAAACACAGAAAGAAATTCATCCGTGTAATCCGTGAAATCCGTGCCTGAAGAATCGAAGGCACCATAACAGGCAAGGTATCAGAACATTTTGCTGACACGTTCGATGCCGGCAGCCAAAGCTTCTACCTCCTCTTTTGTATTATAAAGTCCGAAAGAAGCACGCACTGTCCCTTCTATGCCCAAACGAATCATCAACGGCTGTGCACAGTGATGACCGGTGCGAACGGCAATGCCCAATCGGTCGAGCAAGGTCCCCATATCCAAATGATGAATATTCCCTACCAGAAAAGAAATGACCCCGCTCTTGTGTTCTGCCTCACCAAAGATGCGCATTCCTTCTATAGATTTCAAACGTTTCATGGCATACGCTGTCAATTCGTTCTCATAGGCAGCAATCTTGTCCATTCCGATAGCCGATACATAATCAAGCGCTTTTGCCAATGCCGTAGTACCGATATAATCAGGCGTTCCGGCTTCAAACTTAAAAGGAAGTTCATTGAAAGTGGTTTTCTCGAAGCTGACATTCTGTATCATTTCCCCTCCTCCCTGATAAGGCGGGAGTTTATCCAACCATTCCTCCTTTCCATAGAGTACTCCTACCCCCGTAGGCCCATATATCTTATGCCCGCTAAATGCAAAGAAATCTGCATCCAAGTCCTGCACGTCCACTTTCATGTGAGGTACGCTCTGCGCACCGTCTATCAAGACAGGGACACCGTGACTGTGAGCCGTTGCAATCATCTCCTTCACCGGATTCACAGTACCGAGCACATTGCTAACATGCACCAAACTCACCAATTTTGTACGTTCAGAAAAAAGTTTCTCATACGCATCGATAAGCAGTTCGCCTTTATCATTCATCGGGATAACCTTCAGCACAATACCTCTTTTCTCAGCCTGTAACTGCCAGGGAACGATATTACTGTGGTGTTCCATGGTAGAAACAATCACCTCGTCGCCTTCCTTCATCTGACTTTCGGCAAAGGAAGAAGCCAACAGGTTGATACTTTCAGTAGTTCCCCGTGTAAACACGATTTCATTCGAACTGCGTGCATTGATAAACTTACGGACTGTTTCACGCGAGGCTTCGTGTAACTCGGTGGCCTGTTGGGAAAGGAAGTGCACACCGCGATGCACATTGGCATTAACCGAATAATATTCATCGGTAATAGCTTCTACGACACAACGCGGTTTCTGTGTGGTTGCCCCGTTATCCAAATAAATCAGCGGTTTGCCATATACTTCCCTACCCAATATCGGAAAGTCTTCTCTTATTTTCTGTATATCGTACATAGTTAGTCCTTTCTATTTACACATAGCACATCCCCGGCACTTATTCAGTTCGCCACGGAAACGTTTTTCCACTAACAAGTGCAGGCGGTCTTTCAACGCCTCCAGACGGATGGTGTCAATTACTTCATTCACAAATGCAAACATCAACAACAGTCGGGCTTCGTGAAGACTGATACCGCGTTGCTGCATATAGAACAACGCATTTTCATCCAACTGTCCCACGGTTGCTCCATGTGAACACTTCACATCATCTGCATAAATCTCCAGTTGAGGCTGAGTATACATGTGTGCATCACGTGTGGCGCAAAGATTGCGGTTAGTCTGTTGGGAATTGGTATGCTGTGCTCCCGGACGCACCAAAACCTTTCCTGCAAAAGCACCGATAGCCTGATCATCCAACACATACTTGAACAGTTCGTTGCTGGTGCAGTCACTCACTTTATGGTCGATAAACGTATGGTTGTCCACCTGCTCGTTCTTATCAGCAATAGCCATGCCGCAAAGATTGATTTCGGCCCCCCGTCCCGACAAGGTTACTTCCGTCGTATTGCGGGTAGTACCGTTATGCAAGGTCATTCCGTTCAGCAATACATTGCTGTTGGCTTCCTGATTCACATACAGATTGCTGAAACGCACACTGCTGGTATGAGTTTCTTCAAGCTCATATAAATCAAAGACTGCATTTTCGCCGATATGAGCTTCAATCACCTGTGTAGAGAGGAAGTTAACGTTATCCATCGCATGGTCGCATACCAACAGGCGGGCTTGTGCTCCATCTTCCAACACAATCAAGATACGGCGATTCACCATAAAGTTGACATCTGCACGAAGAATATTCACCAACTGAATCGGCTTGTCTATGACTACCCCTTTGGGGACGTAGAGCATGAAGCCATCCTGTGCAAAAGTTGTATTGAAGGCAGTTATTCCATCCTTGGCAGTATCGGCCAACTTACCATAATACTTCTTTACCAATGCAGGATGTTGTTCGGACAGTTCTTTCAGGCTGCCTAGCAACACACCTTCCGGCAACTGCGGCTTAGTCAATGATTTATTGTAGAAAGCATCGTTCACTACAAAGTAAAGGGAAGTGCTCATATTAGGCACATCACACTTAAACACTTCGTATGGGTTCACAGGTATATCAAGTCGGTTCAGATTTAAGCCATAATCAGGCTCAAACAACTTACTTGCATCGATATACTTATACTTTTCCTGTTTACGAGTAGGGAATCCCAATCGTTCAAAATCAGCAAACGCCTGTGCACGGGGAGCATTCAACACCTCGGCACTATGCTTGCATATCATTGCTTCGCATTGGGAAAAGAGGTCAATATATTGTTGTTCTGCTCTCATAATTATTCTCCTAATTCTGCTTTAATCCAATCGTAACCGCGCTTTTCCAATTCCAATGCCAGCTCAGGACCGGCAGTCTTCACAATACGACCTTTGTACAGCACATGAACGATATCCGGTTTGATGTAGTCCAGCAGACGTTGGTAGTGAGTAATCACGATACAGCTGGTTTCGGGAGTTTTCAACTTATTCACACCTTCCGCTACGATACGTAAAGCATCGATATCCAATCCGGAATCCGTCTCGTCCAAAATACTTAACTTCGGTTCGAGCATTGCCATCTGGAATATCTCGTTACGTTTTTTTTCTCCACCCGAAAAGCCCTCATTCACCGAACGATTAGCCAACTTATTATCCAATTCGACAACTGCACGCTTCTCGCGCATCAATTTTAAGAATTCGCTGGCAGTCAAAGGCGCCAAACCTTCATACTTCCGTTTTTCGTTCACCGCAGCACGCATAAAATTCACCATGCTCACGCCTGGAATTTCTACCGGATACTGAAATGAAAGAAACAAACCTTCATGACTACGGTCTTCAGGACTCAAAGCCAATAAATCTTTTCCTCCAAATGTAACCGAACCTTTCGTCACTTCGAAAGCCGGATTCCCTACCAATACAGATGACAGTGTACTCTTACCGGAGCCATTCGGTCCCATGATAGCATGAACCTCACCTTTCTTTATATTCAGATTAATACCTTTCAATATTTCTTTGCCATTAATACTGGCATGCAAATCTTTTATCTCTAACATAATCCTTTATCTTTTTATTTATCCTACGCTTCCTTCCAACGAAATAGCCAACAGCTTCTGAGCCTCCACAGCAAACTCCATCGGAAGTTTATTGATAACTTCTTTAGCATAACCGTTCACAATCAGCCCGATGGCATCTTCTGTCGGAATACCGCGCTGATTACAATAGAACAACTGGTCTTCGCTGATTTTGCTGGTCGTTGCCTCATGCTCTACCACAGCCGTTTCATTGTGAATATCCATGTAAGGGAAAGTATGTGCACCACAATTACTGCCCAAAAGCAAAGAATCACACTGGCTGTAATTACGCGCATTCTCGGCTTTCTCTGCCACACGCACCAATCCACGATAAGAATTCTGGCTTTTACCTGCACTGATACCTTTGCTCACAATCGTAGAACGTGTATTTTTACCCAGATGAATCATCTTGGTACCGGTATCGGCCTGCTGATAGTTATTGGTTACAGCAACAGAATAGAATTCCGCCGTAGAATTATCTCCACTCAGGATACAACTCGGATACTTCCACGTAATGGCCGAGCCTGTTTCCACCTGTGTCCAACTCAACTTACTGTCCACTCCTTTACAATGACCGCGCTTGGTCACGAAGTTATAAATACCTCCTTTGCCTTCCGCATCCCCCGGATACCAGTTTTGGACAGTGGAATATTTCACTTCGGCACGGTCGTGTACCACAATCTCCACAATAGCAGCATGCAACTGATTCTCATCACGCTGCGGAGCCGTACATCCTTCCAGATAAGATACATAACTGTCGTCATCCGCCACAATCAATGTACGTTCAAACTGTCCGGTATTTGCCGCATTGATGCGAAAATAAGTAGAAAGTTCCATAGGACAGCGTACTCCTTTCGGAATATACACAAACGAACCATCGCTAAATACAGCCGAGTTTAATGCAGCAAAGAAATTATCACGATAGCCCACTACCGAGCCCATATATTTCTGTACCAAATCCGGATGTTCCTTCACTGCCTCACTAAACGAACAGAAAATAATGCCTTTCTCCAACAACGTCTCGCGAAAAGTAGTTTTTACCGATACAGAGTCCATGACTGCATCTACCGCCATACCACTCAGCTGGCGCTGTTCGTGCAGAGGAATACCTAATTTATTAAAAGTCTTAATCAGTTCCGGATCTACTTCATCCAAGCTCTTGGGACCTTCCTTTTTCTTGGTCGGGTCGGCATAATAAGAAATAGCCTGATAATCTATTTCGGGAATCGTGAGGTGTGCCCATGTAGGCATCTCCATTGTAAGCCAATGGCGGTATGCTTTCAATCGGAATTCCAACAGCCATTCCGGTTCCTCTTTCTTGGCAGAAATCAACCGAATGACATCCTCATTCAACCCCTTCTCTATAATATCTGTGTGAACATCCGTAGTAAAGCCATATTTATACTTCTCCTGCGTCAGTTCTTTCACATATTTATTGGGTTCTTCTTGCATATCTATCTTATATTTCTATTAATTGTTCTGTTACATTTTTGAATACCGGGAAAAAGATACCGGACAAATCTCTTATTGAATAATATAACACCGACTCCTGCTTCTTTGTTGCATCTATCATCTCATCTTTCGGGTCAATATATTCCAATACATGGATAGCTAACCCTATCAGTATCATATATTTCAAAGCCCCCAATCCACTTCCCAGCCAACGGTTCAACCATCCCAAACGGACAGCATCCAAAGCCTTCGTCAAAAAAGAGGCAACCAATACAAAGCCTAACGGCACCGCCACCCAAATAAGAACAAATGCCAATATCTGGGCAATAACGGTCGATGTTCCCAAAACAGGAGCAAGCTTTTCGGCAACGGAGGCAAATAAAGCCCGCGCCACAAGAAGTCCTGCTATCAACCCGACAATAGAAGCCAGTTGCTTCACAAATCCTTTCATCAAGCCCTGTATCACTCCAACACCTATCACCACCAATATAATAATATCTATTGTCGTCATCTTTATGATATAAAAAAGGCACGGATTACACGGAAATACACGGTTTTTATAAATACCATCCGTGAAATCCGTGTAATCCGTACCTGAAAAAATTATTATAGAGTCTGTTTAACTTCTACTTCTTCGTAAGTTTCAATGATATCTTCAACCTTGATATCATTGCAGTTTGTCAAACTGATACCACATTCAAAGTTAGTACCGACTTCCTTCACATCATCCTTGAAACGCTTCAACGCGTTGATAGTACCTGTAAATACTACAATACCATCACGAATCAAACGAGCCTTATCCGAACGCTTCACCTTACCGGTCTTCACCATCGCACCGGCAACAATACCTACCTTGCTGATGTTGAACACCTCACGCACTTCGATGGTAGCAGTTACCTGTTCCTTCAATGTAGGAGCCAACATACCTTCCATCGCAGCCTTCACTTCCTCGATAGCATCGTAGATAACAGAATATTTACGGATATCTACACCATCTTGTTCTGCCATCTTAGCAGCAGCACTCGAAGGACGCACTTGGAAACCAACAATAATTGCATTCGAAGCCGCAGCCAAGGTAACATCAGACTCAGAAATCTGACCTACACCTTTATGGATTACGTTAACCTGAACCTGCTCGGTAGACAACTTAATCAAGGAATCGCTCAATGCTTCCACTGAACCGTCGACGTCACCCTTAACGATGATGTTCAACTCATGGAAATCACCCAATGCCAAACGGCGTCCGACTTCATCCAATGTCAACATCTTCTGAGTACGCAAGCCCTGTTCACGCTGCAACTGTTCACGCTTATTGGCAATTTCACGGGCTTCCTGTTCGGTATCAATCACATGGAAAGTATCACCTGCGGCAGGAGCACCATTCAGCCCCAGAATCAATACCGGCTCAGAAGGACCGGCTTCTTTAATGCGCTGGTTGCGTTCATTGAACATAGCTTTCACCTTACCGTATGAAGTACCTGCCAACACGATATCTCCCATGCGGAGTGTACCGTTCGACACAAGGATAGTAGCTACATAACCACGCCCCTTATCCAATGTTGACTCAATAATAGAACCGGTAGCCTTACGGTCAGGATTAGCCTTCAAATCAAGCATTTCTGCTTCCAACAATACTTTTTCAAGCAATTCGTGTACACCCGTACCCTTCTTTGCCGAGATATCTTGCGACTGGTATTTACCTCCCCATTCTTCTACAAGGAAGTTCATAGCAGCCAATTCTTCTTTAATCTTATCAGGATTAGCATGCGGTTTATCTACCTTATTAATAGCAAACACAATAGGTACGCCGGCAGCCATAGCGTGATTAATCGCTTCTTTGGTTTGCGGCATCACATTATCATCGGCAGCTACAATAATAATAGCAATATCCGTTACTTTCGCACCACGGGCACGCATCGCTGTAAATGCTTCGTGACCCGGAGTATCAAGGAAAGTGATACGGCGTCCGTCTTCCAGCTTCACGTTGTATGCACCGATATGCTGGGTAATACCACCGGCCTCACCTGCAATTACATTTGCCTTACGAATATAGTCCAACAATGAAGTCTTACCATGGTCAACATGCCCCATCACGGTAACAATCGGAGCACGAGGTTGTAAGTCTTCTTCTGCATCCTCCTCTTCGGTAATGGCCTGTGCCACTTCTGCGCTGACATATTCAGTTTTATACCCGAATTCTTCGGCAACGAGGTTAATCGTTTCAGCATCCAAACGCTGATTGATAGAAACCATGATACCGATGCTCATACAAGTAGCGATAACTTTAGTAACAGGAACATCCATCATACTTGCCAATTCATTGGCAGTAACAAACTCGGTAATCTTCAATACCTTGCTTTCTTCCTGTTCCATCTCTTCCAGCTCCAACTGGCGGTTCATCACGCTTTCACGTTTCTCCTTACGGTACTTAGAAGCCTTACTCTTTGTCTTGTTAGTCAGGCGAGCCAAAGTCTCCTTTACCTGCTTAGCTACATCTTCATCGCTGACTTCCGCTTTGACAACCGGTTTCTTAAAGCGGTCCTTATTAAATTTTCCGCTTCCACTCTGGTTATTATTCGGTCTGTTATTTCCACCTTTACCGGAATTGTTATTATCCCTGCGCTGGTTATTATTACTATTATTGTTATTCGTACTACCGGCGGCAGTAATATCTACCCGCTCCTTATTAATACGATTGCGTTTCTTTTTCTTGCCGTCATCGGTTGCATTTCCGGCACCCGGTTTGGCAATTTTTTCGTCGCTCTTTCTTATCTCCTTGATAATAGCGTCCTTCATCTGCTTACGCTGTTCCTGACGCTGTTTATCTTTCTCTTCTCTCTCTTTCCGTTTTTCCTCTTTCGATTTCTTCTTCGGACGAGTAGACTGGTTCAATGCATCCAGGTCAATCTGACCTACTACATTAATCTTTGATTTAAATTCAGTAGGACGAATTTTAAATATATCGTCTTCTTCTTTTTCCTGAACGGGTGCTGCGGGTGCTTCTTTTTCCATTTCTATCACCTGGGGTTTCTTCTGTTCTTCCGCTTTTTGTTGAACTTCGGGTTCTTTCTTTTCTTCTTGGACAGGGGCAGGCTTCGGTTGCGGAGCAGGCTCTTGTATCTTCTCCTCTACCACAACCGGTTCTTGAGGAGCTTCAACCTTCTGTTCTTCAACCTTCGCAGGCTCTTCCTTCTTGGACACCGGCTGTTCGGTCTTCACAGAGACCGGTTGCTCGGCTACCTTAGGAGCAGGGCGCTTGTTCAAGCTGTCCAAATCTATTTTGCCCACTTGCTTGAATTTGGGGCGTACGTCTTCAGGGATAACAGTTTTCACGACTTCTTCTTTCTCCTTTTAGGTTTTTCAAAACCGTCAATAGAGATGGAAGCCTTGTTCCGATCCTTATTCTGTCTTTCCTGAATAAATTTTTCAGACTCTATTTTCAAATTCTTATCTGTGCTGAACTCTTTCACAAGTACAGCATATTGTTCTTCGGTAATTTTCGCATTAGGACTAGCCTCAATGGTATAGCCCTTCTTCTGCAAGAATTCAACTACCGTCGTTATTCCTACATTTAAATCTCTTGTTACTTTGTTCAGTCTAATCGTCATACTCGTTTTTTAATTATTAACTACGAGCCGGTGCCGAAGAGTTACTCTTCAAATTCAGCTCTTAAAATTCTCAACACGTCATCTACCGTGTCTTCTTCGAGGTCCGCTTTTTCAATCAACATTTCGCGCGGAGCATTGATAACAGCCTTAGCTGTATCCAACCCGATACCTTTAATGGCATTGATAACCCACTCATCAATTTCATCCTTGAACTCATCCAAGTAGATATCTTCGTCCATTGCGTTTTCATCCAGTTCGCGGTACACATCAATCGTATATTCGGTAAGCATACTGGCAAGCTTAATGTTCATACCACCCTTACCGATTGCCAAAGATACTTCTTCCGGTTTCAGATAAACTTCAGCTTTCTTATCTTCTTCGTGCAACACGATTGAAGAAATCTTAGCCGGGCTCAAGGCACGCTGAATAAACAACTGAATGTTAGAAGTATAGTTAATCACGTCAATATTCTCGTTACGCAACTCGCGCACGATTCCATGAATACGTGAACCCTTCACACCAACACAAGCACCTACCGGATCGATACGGTCATCGTAAGACTCAACTGCAATTTTTGCACGTTCGCCCGGAATACGCGCAATTTTTTTAATGGTAATCAATCCGTCGTTAATTTCGGGAACTTCCATCTCGAACAGGCGCTGCAAAAACACAGGTGAAGTACGGCTCAGAATAATTTTTGGATTATTGTTCTTATTGTCTACACGAGCCACTACAGCACGAGCCGTTTCGCCTTTACGGTAGAAATCGCTCGGAATTTGTTCAGTCTTGGGAAGCAGCAGTTCATTGCCTTCATCATCGAGCAACAAGATTTCCTTCTTCCAAATCTGATAAACTTCCGCACTGATTACAGTACCTACCCTATCAATATATTTGTTGTATAAACTATCTTTTTCCAATTCCAGAATCTTCGATGCCAATGTCTGACGAAGATTCAGGATGGCACGGCGGCCAAACTTGGCAAAGATTACTTCATCGGTCACTTCCTCACCCACTTCATACGAAGCATCTATCTTCTGAGCTTCTGTCAGTGAGATTTGCATATTCGGATTAGTCAAGTCCTCATCTGCAACAACTTCACGGTTACGCCATATTTCGAAATCACCCTTATCCGGGTTCACGATAACGTCGTAGTTTTCATCAGTGCCAAACATTTTCGCGATTACACTACGGAAAGACTCTTCGAGCACACTTACCATAGTTGTTCTATCAATATTCTTTAATTCCTTAAATTCCGAAAATGTATCAATCAAGCTGATTGTTTCTTCTTTTTTGGCCATAATTATTTAAAACTAATTAAGTATTTAGTGTATTTTATCTCATCATACGCAAAAGTGACGTCTTCCTCCACCAATTTGGGACGCTTTGCTCCTTCCGGTTTCACTTTTCTCTCAATGGTTACGGTAAAGTTGTCTTCTCCAGCCTCCTTCAACACACCTTCCAACTTCTTGCCGGTCTTAGTCAGCACTTCAACTTCTTTACCAATGTGTATCAGATATTGTTGCAACACCTTAAAAGGTTGTCCGATACCGGCAGAGCCTACTTCCAGCTCATAGTCTTCCTCCTCACGGTCTAGTTTAGACTCAATGTAGCGGCTGAGTTCCACACAATCATCAATCCACACCCCTTCGGCATGGTCAATTTCTACTACAATTTTGTCATCCGGAGTCACTGTGACATCTACCAAAAAGTAATCTTTACCTTCCAACCATTCGTCAACAATCCGGGTTACTACATTCTTATCTATCATTTATTAGTTATTAAGAACAAAAAAAGGGCTTAATCAAGCCCCACCATTCATCCACTTCGGTGCAAAGATACAAATTATCTATCAGTGCCACAAAATATTCTAATAAAAAATTGTAGTTTTGCAGAAACTTATAACACTATGGGTAAAAACAGTTTAAATACCAACAAACAATTCATGATAGGCAACGGCATACTTGCCTTCGGAGTCTTGGCTGTAGTCATTATCTTCCTTTATATGTCTTTCCGTTTCAAGCGGGATGCGAATAAGGCAGTCACTTACGAAGGTGTGTATAACATCGAAGTAAGTAATAGATTTGCCGGCGACAGTATAGCGATATATGTAAACGACAGCCTACTGATGAACCGCACCATGCCCGATGCCAGTTTAAAACTAGAAATCAATCGGTTTGCAGAAGGGAATGTCCTAATGGTGGTGGACAACAAAACGGACAAAACCACCCCTTTCAATCTTAATCCAAATGGAAGCAAAGTGATTGTCAAAAAGGATGGAGAGGTAATTTATATACTCGAAAAAGAAGCGGATACAGGCCAATAAAGAAATGAAACACCGAAGAAGAGATGTGTTGAAAGTTATTTGTATTACACAAGACCTTAACACATCTCTTCATCATGAAAATAAGTATTGGAATCTATTTATTGCAAACCGAACCAATTGCTTTTGATATTAAATAATTATTTACCAAATCTCTTTTCGATGCTAATTCTTCACTCTACTTTTTTATCACTTTTTCAGTTTCAACTTACGCATAGTTTCCAAATTTCCTGAAACTGCTTTTAACACAAGCATCGGAGAATCGGTAGTCGCCACAAGAAACGAAGCAACGCCGGCTTCAGCTTTTATTGTAGCCGGACCACGCAACTCGCCACCTTGTAATACTTCCAATTTCACTTCACGATTATTCTCTCCAAAACAACCGGTACCTTGCAAATCCTTCAAGTTGACATAAACAATCAGCAAATCACGGCACGAAGCAGACACGCCACTTTCAAAATAAGTAATATCCATTGCCTCAACCGCACCCGGTGTACGAACAACATGTTCGGCCACAGCTTTTCCATCCTTATATCCTATCGCTTTCAATTCACCTCGCTCCCAGTTGACATTGAAAAATGTAAAAGGAGGGAAGTCGATATTCTCGGCATTTCCGCCATCAGGACGAGATACATATTCCGAAGTTGATGGTTTGTCATCAGGGTATTGACGTGCTATCACCCGTCCGTTAAGCTGCAATTTCACCTCATCCACATTGCCATATACTTGCAGTGTATCTGAAGAACCTTCCAACCAATGGCTATTAATAAATACTTCGTACGTCATAGGCCCGGCAGGTGTAAAAGTACCTTCTTTCATCTGCGTACGGAAATAAAGTAAACCGAATTTGGGTAAGCGGAACAAATCGGCCAAACCACTGTAACAAATATTATCACAACATCCCCGATTATAATCATACATACTCCACACTGCCCCGCCAATAGTCCAAGGATAATAAGCACGATAACGGTTATGACTCCACTGGGCATTCCAGGCATTCTGCATCAATGCATAGTCACCATCTCCACGAGTCACGCGAGTGGTGCTATAATGACCACCAAATTCATAATCATAATATTCACGGATAAATCCCGGTTTTGAAGTTGTATTGGGACGGTTATATCCTTCCTTCCAATCATTATAACATACATCGAAACCATCATATCCATAGGTGTCGCCCGATGTGTAACATTGATCACCGGGAAACTCCTCATGAGCAATCCGCACCGCTTGATCTTTCCAACTTTTGGGAGGCCATGATTCATTAAGAGTAGTTTCCCACATAATAACAGAAGGATGATTACGGTCACGACGTATCAAATCACGAATATCTTTGTAGGTATGATCAACGAACCCCTGTGCTTTATTGAAGAACTGCCATCCAGGAATCGGTTCAATAACTAATAACCCCAACTCATCACAAGCCTCCAGCACAGATGGATCTTGCGGATAATGTCCCAAACGCACCGTATTAAAACCATTATCACGTATCTGATACATATCTCGGTATTGCGCCTGATCGGAAATAGCATTCCCTACATAAGGATACTCCTGATGCCGATTACTTCCTTCCAGTTTCAAAGGTTTGTCATTAATAACAAAGCCCTTTTCGCGCGTCATTTCAATACGCCGTATACCGATACGTGTATCCTCACAGTCAGTAACTTTCCTACCATCCATCACCTCAGTGCGCAATACATAAAGAGCCGGCGAATCCGGATACCATAATTTAGGATTATTCACGGTAAACTGTTGCGTATGGTGCTGTGTAGTGCCGGCAGCTAAAACAAGCGGACTTTCTACCAAAGCCACTTTCTTGCCGCGTCCTTTCTTCTTACTCCATTCATAAAGAGTATGTCGTATAGTCAGATGTCTTTGCGTCCCAACCTTATTACTTACCTGTGTTTTCACTTTTATCTCAGCTTCCTGTTTCGACACGTAAGGATAAGTGACAAATATTCCTCCACCGGCTACTTCATTTGCCATAATGGGATGAGTAATATGTACAGGATGCTTTACAATGAGATTCACATCGCGATACAATCCCCCATAGTAACAAAAGTCAAGGGTTTCCAAAGGCTTTCCGGGAGGTATAAGCGGATTATTACGATTATCCAAACGTACTAATATTTCGTTGCCACGGTCGGCATGAAGCATCCCTGTAACATCCACCACAAATGGAGTATAACCACCGGAATGCTGAATCAAGTGTTGTCCATTCACCCATACATCAGCCAAATGCATTGCTCCTTCAAACTCCAACCAAAGTTGCTTATCTATCTCTTTTTTACTGACATTGAGTATCTTACGATAATAGCATATCCCTTGCCACTGATGAAGCACAACAAGCGGTTCCACAAAAGGAGTATGAGGCAAATTAATCTTCTCCCAATTTCCCATCGAAAGTTGATTAAATTCCTGCTTCAATGTATCCGGATGTACTGCCAAAGCCTGATTTTGTGCCTCCACATGCTGGATATTGAATTGCGAACTCCAATCAGAACCTTGATTCTTTATTTCAATCTGTTTCTGTTCCTTCTTCAAACGTTGGAATTCCCAATCAGTATTTATTTTTATACTGTGTGCGCCAAGCGGTAAAGCAAATAATAAACTTAATGCAAAAAATACAATATTCTTTTTGTTCATAATATTTATATAAAAACCTCTCAAAATTCAAACGATATTCAATTAAACAAAAGTAAATGATTTTCCGCTTATTAGATATAAATTCACTAAAAATTTAGTAAGTAGAGATTTAGCAGTAATAGTCTTTCAAGAATCAAAGCAGATTAATTTACAAGGAGAGAGCATAGTGCTCTTATCAAGCACTACACTCCCATATTCTGTCATTTAGCCAAACAAGTCTTTTCAAACAAGATATTTTTCTGTTTATCAACTACTTGTAGTTTTAAGCTATTCCTATCAATCTTACCTTTTAAAGCTGTTACACTTTCATTTACCAAAACTGGAAAATGAACTTTTTCTGATGGTTCGTAATAATAATATCCCGGCTTATTAATGTGATAATGCCCTGATATCATTACATCTATTTTACCTTTATTCAAAATAGGTATAAACTTCTCTAATACTTCAGTTGGACCATGCCATATATCACCCTGCCACTCTACTGGAGGCATATGACCGATTACAATCTTATAAGAAGCTTGTTTAAATTCATCGGATTCTATGACTTGTTCCAACCATTTAGCTTGTTCTGTCCGATAATTATCATAATCAGTTATCCCACTATATTCAATATCAGAATCCGGTTTATCTTCACCTGTATCAAGAAAAATAAAAAAAGCAGGTCCTTGACGCAAAGTAAAATATAAATGCGGTTCTTTTACTGAAAAATAATTTTGAAAAGAAGTTGCAAAAACCCCTCTCGTTTCATGGTTACCACGAGCATAGTACATTGGCTTTTCTTGAGCAAATAATTCTATTGACTTATTCATAAAGCTATTAAATACTTGCTCTTCACTCTTGGATTGAGAAACCATATCTCCATTATAAATAACCATATCATTTTCTTCATAATTTACAGCATTCAATAATTCAGAGATATCATTTGTCCGACCATGAATATCATTTAAAACAGTAAAAGATATCTCTTTCTTATCACGGTCATTAGTAGTAAAGCACAACGGTTTCTTACTCCAAACATCTGTTGCAGCTATTCTTCCATAGATAACTTCTACTCCTTGGTGATCTAATATTTCCTGAGAATAAACCCTATAACGATAAGTTGTGCCAGGCTTTAAATCTGAAATCTTGACGCTATGAATCAAACTTGTATTTTTCACTCCATTCTTAGAATCAAAATACCTACTTCTCTCCTTTTGATAAAAATTAGATCCATCATCTGGAGCCAGTTCTACCCAACCTATTGAAGGTTTATTAGACACCCAAACAATCGTAGTTTCTGTTTCCTTCAGATTCTGCAAATATGGACCATATTTAATCTCCACGCGTTCTTGAGCAAATATTACCACCGCTCCAAAGCATATCAAAAGAATGCTTATCAAAAAGCGCTTGACTTTTTCCATTTCATTTATATTTAATATTTAAAAGTTCTAATAGCCTTCATTCTGTTTCAAATTAGGATTCCGATCTAATTCCGTTTGTGTAAAAGGTAAGTATCGGTTATGTGGCTCATAATTAAGTTGTTCCAATTTACGAAATTTCTCATTCTCCGCTGTTGGTAATTCTATTACTGCCCTACGAGTAGGATCCGTTTCTTTCATATCCACTGTACCTGAAATACGATACAATGTCTGATTCATAATTGTTTCGGCCAAAGGTTTTCCTGTTGTATCCCTCCAGCGAAGTAAGTCTGCCCTACGCAAACCTTCTCCTGCCAATTCGAGACAACGTTCCTTACGCACCAGTTCCCGCAATTTATCTTGAGTATTATACTTATTTCGATCCACTACGATATGTCCTCTCGTTGTTCTTAATTCATCTAATATTTCAAAAACTTCTTCTATATTCTCATTCTTTTCCACATTAATTTCCGCTATGGTCAACAAAACCTCCGCATAACGAAACAAAATAGGACAAATAGCAGCATTACTTAATGAAGGAGAAAACTGAGTTGTTGGAAGAATATATTTAGCCCAGAGCAGTCCTGTGTGCGAAGCATTAGTAGCCGCATCCATAAAATCAGCATTTGCACTTCCACCTATTTTTTATCTAATGTATTAAAAATGCGCTTCACACCTGCGGGTGATACAAAATCCATACCTGGATAAATCACAGTCTTATACAAACGTGGATCACGGTTATAAAACGGATGAATAGGATCATAACCTGAATCTTCCTCATCAATAGTTTTCCCATTACTCATTTCATACATATCTACAAAGTTCTGAGTTGGTACCCAAGAAGCCCATCCTCCATCTTGATTATTAAACATACGCACTGCATTATCGAAAGCATAAGTATCCTTTACATGTTGCATTGCGTATATAATCTCTTCAGAATCAACACCAGCCTCACTGAACATTGTCAAAAAATCAGGATCCAACTTATACAAATCTAAGTTTTGTATATCACGAGCAGCTTTCATAGCTTGTTCCAAGTCTCCCCAATACAAAGAAGCTCGCATT
>UMKM01048363.1_pt1 | contig 26132 bp, 27 predicted proteins | sample 1966331 | NCBI WGS metagenome assembly UMKM01 (sample SAMEA4836176, study PRJEB28245) | human gut metagenome | biome: gut microbiome; material: fecal sample | place: Denmark | collected 2008 | reverse complement strand
ACCTTCTAAACATTATTTTACAGAAAAAGTCTCACATACCCATGGACGTCCTTGTTTTCTTGTTAGTCGAATCAGTACAAAATCGCACAAACGGTAGCCGGTATATATTTTGTTACAAGCTTTGACACTCCACACAGCTAAAGCAGGAGGATTCTTGGTGGCTGCCAAAGATATCGGCTGACCGGTTCATTTCTGATAGGTCTCACCCCAAGTTATGGCTATTTCAAACTTGTATGGCAAAAGCAACCAATAACCCACGGGAGCATAACGAAAAAAACGGACATTTCTGTCCGCCTAAGTTCAATTCCTATTTCTTCCCACGGAATAAACCGTGTCTCTTGCTATTAACATCCAATTCACAATATCAAAAAAACATCCCAGCACGCTTTCACAAATATCCCTTCTTTCCGCAGACATATCATCCCATTTCTGCAAATATGCAATCGCCGCTTTCGCTTTCGTATACGCCTCCACTGCATCTTGGTTCTTGTATGATATTATTAGATTGTTTTCATAGATATCCTAATCACCATTCCGCAATTCGAAAAATCCTACTCCTACAACAAGTTTTTGTTTTATTCTATTTTTTTCTAAAAACTCCATCCCCATAACCATATCCATCTAAAGTGTGCTCCATACTCATGCTTTTTGCTAATGCATCTGCACTAATATAAAGCTGATTATCTATACACAAAAAGGCTGGAAATACCTCATCCTCAATCAATTTCCCATCTTGTGTATAAAGCTGTAAATCCGTTTTATTTGCAAAAACAGGTACAAAATTACGCACCGTATTTGCATTTTTCAACTCGATACTGACTTTTTAAAATAGAGCACCCCGATAAATCGAATCTACCTGTCTTTTGGTATGAAACACCCAATTCCTCTACATATATCTTTTCTGTCGAAATGACATCCTCTTCACCTCCATCCCAAATGGAAGCAACTCTCTGTTCATCATTATATTCTACTTTTCCAAAATGTTTTCCCAGTGCAGAAAATAAAACTAACGTCCGCCCATTTACATTAATTGCCGTCGGCAAGTCCTTGCTTTTTGTTTGAATCGTATCATCGAACATCGTTTTAATATCCGTTTTATATACATCAAACTCTTTTTTCCCCACAACTCGTCTCTGCGTCAACTTTTCTATTTCCTTTTTATCGAAAGATTTCATAGATTTTTCTTCTGGCTTTGTAATCTTTACTGTACGTGCATCTGAGTACTTGACAATGTAAATATAGCCAATAATAATGTGCAAAACATTTTTTTCATAAACACCTCTCTATTCACTTTTCATTTAGACATAAAACTAAATTTATTTATATGTTCTACTTCAGTTTATTTTAACCTAAGGTAAGAGCAGCCTTTCCACCAACAGAAGTAAATCTTAGCCACAAAGCAACATATTTTCAAACAAATCCTCATATGTTTCCTCTAATTTTCCAATTGTTTCAATATAAGAGCCGCTTCCCGTGCCGCTTTCTCCCAGCTTATAATAAATCTCTCCCGTTGCTTTATCCACAAGGAACAGACGCACACCTTTGATAACCCAAAAGCTTGCGGTTTCATCCACGCATTGCAGATTCTGAAATTCTGTCTGCATTTCGCCCACATACAGTGTTAGCTTCTGATAGCTCTCGCTTTTCCGGAACATCGGATAATAAATCTGCAATTTTTCCTTTACATTCTGCACTGCTGCTTCCTTTGTGATTTTCTGCGCGCGGTTATCCAGATTGATGCAGGGATTCCCCATCGGCATCACTTCCTGCATACCATAGGTTACAGTCGCACCAAGCTGTGTCGCAAAAGCGCGCACCGGAACATAAATCTCGTTTTCCACGCAGATTGTCTTGCCGGAAAGTGCCGTATCCTTCACTTCTTCCCTTTGCAGACCCAGTGCATCGCACAACGCCCCAAGCTCCATGAAGGCACGTCCGTTTTCAATGATGATATGCTCTGCAGACAGACCGCCATTGATGATGAGAAATGTATGCTTTTCTCCATCCGTCAGCACAGTCTCCTGCCCGGAATCCGCCGTAAATCTATATTTCCATTCTCCCTTGTCAAAATCACTGTTTTCCGTATCCACGCTGTTCCGATAGCAGGGTGTATGCACTTCCGCCGCCCATGCCTGCCCACAGAAAAGCTGTGAAAACAGAAGTCCGCAAGCCAACATCCTTCTTAAATTCTTCATCGAAAAAACCCCTTTCCTTCAATTAGACACAAATCCGTTTTTTCTTTAATTATAAAGCAGAAAGCACAAAAAGGAAATATGTAAATAAAAATTGAAAAATACGCACGACATTCCTGCCATGCGTATCTCTCAGAATTTATGCTGCCATATTTTCCATGAAAATGCCGTAGCCCTTTGTCGGGTCTGCCAAAGTCACATGCGTCACTGCTCCCACAAGCTTTCCATCCTGCAAAATCGGCGAACCGCTCATGCCCTGCACAATGCCGCCTGTCAGAGCGAGCAGCCGTTCATCCATAATGCGGATATTCATATCCTTATGCTGCCTTCCGCCATTCTTCTCCAGACTTTCGATTTCTATGGCATACGCCTGCACGTCCTTGCCCTCCAAATCGGAAAGCAGCACAGCCGCGCCCTTTTTTACCTCTGCCTTTGTGGCAACAGGATAGCTTTCACCTGCAAAAACGCCTGCCGCCGCCTTGCCATAAATGCCCGTTTCCGTATTTTTCTCGATTGCGGCAAGCTTCTCTTGCATCTCTACCTGCCCAATCAATTCACCGGCAGCACCCTTTTCCCCTTTCACAATTTCCGTCAGGGTGGTATCTACCACAGAGCCGCCATGAATCACCATCAGTTCATCCGTATCCACATCATACACACCATGTCCCAATGCGCCGAAGGTACCGTTTTCCGCGTCATAATACGTCACTGTGCCGATGCCTTGGATACTGTCCCGAATCCATGCGCCAATCTGATAGGTCTGCGCGGTATTGCTTAGAACCGGTGTAATCTTCACCTCCTTCTGCCTGCCGTTTCGCTCCAGACGCAGACAAATCGGTTTCCCCTCGCTCTGCTGAATGGTTTTCATAAATGCTTCCTTATTCTCCTGCTTCTCGCCGTTTGCCTGCAAAATGCGGTCTCCGGCTTTCAGAAGTCCCTTGCTGGGTTCATGGCTTTCGTTATCCGCTCCGACTACGCTGCCTGTTTCCAAAACCAGAAGCCCTTCTGTATCCATCGTTACGCCCACCGTTCTGCCGACAGGAATCAGCTTCCGCCGCTCCAACGCCTGTGCAGACTGTGGTACGCCTAACAGAATCGGAATGAAAACCGCAAAAAAAGGCAATACTGATAAAAAAATTTTTCTTATTTTCTGCTGCATCTTCTCCTCTCCCAACCATATTTTTTGGAACAATTTTTTGCTCCAACCTTACTTTCTCCGAAACCCAAAAGCGATATACCGCCCAAAAGCACCAGAAACATACAGGAGGCGACAATACTGCCGAAATCGTTGATTGGGAAATTTTTTAATTTTCAACGAAAAACCCGACGTTGCATCATACGAATTCTGCTCCGACAGGAGTTCCTTTTCTGCGCCTTCCGCCCCTAAAACCATTGTCTTAACATTCTTTGCAGCATAGTATTGATATTTGCTTTTTCAACAGCCTCTGCCGTAATCAAATCCGTCCTGCCGACCTCCTTCCCATGCAGCAAATAAATCAGTTCACCGACCTTCTCCCCTGCCGCAACCGGCGCATCCATGGCAGGCAAAAGCTCCGCTTTCGTTTCCCATTCACCGCCGATATCCTTTTTCAGAAGAATGGAAATCTCCTCCTGCACCACAGCCGAAACGCTGGCCTTCATGCCCTTTGTCACAGGAATACGCCCCATTTCCTTCCCTGCGGGCAGTCCCTTTTCCGCGCTGTAATTGGCAAAGCCGTAATCCAGAAGCTTCATGGTTTCCTGAAAGCGCAGCTTGAAATCCGGCGCAGCCATCACAACGCCAATCAGGTGCAGTCCGTTGCGCTCCGCCGTCCCGGAAAGACAATAAAGCGCCTTGCCCGTAGAGCCTGTTTTCAGCCCCGTTGCACCCTCATACCATTTGATCAGCTTATTCGTATTCGTTAAGCCAAATTCAGACTCCCCCTTGCGCGTTTTATGTATGATGGTATCCTGCCATGTGGTCGTATATTTCTGCACCTCCGGGAATTTCGTCATCAGCTCCCGACTCATCAGCGCAATATCATACGCACTGGTTTCGTGTCCGTCCACATCCAGTCCGCAGGCATTGACAAAATGCGTTTCCTGCATCCCCAATTCCTCTGCCTTCCTGTTCATCCGCTCCACAAAGGCCTCCTCACTACCTGCCACAAACTCCGCCATGGCAACTGCCGCATCATTCGCAGATGCAATTGCGATACATTTCGTCAGCTCTGCGGCTGTCTGCGTTTCGCCCGGCTCCAGAAAAACCTGCGAGCCACCCATACTCGCCGCATGCTCGCTCACCTGCACCGTTTCCTCCCATCCAAACTGTCCTGCCGCCTCCGCTTCGTAAATCAACAGCAATGTCATCACCTTTGTCACGCTGGCAGGCGGCATTGCCTCGTGACTGTTTTTTTCATACAAAACCGTTCCCGTGCCTGCGTCCATCAGCACCGCACTTTTACTTTTCAGCTGCAATGCATCCGTTTCCGCCGCAAAAGCAGACAGGCTGAACCCAAGCGATAGCACAGACATCAGCAGTATCGTCAATACTCCCTTCCAATTCTTCATCCGCCCATTCCTCCCAGATATTCTTATGGATACTCTATGCTTTTCCCCTCTGAAGTATGCAGACGGCGAAATTCTTAAGAGGTTTTTAAATTTGACTGATTTTTACAAAAGCCTGTAATTTTGTTGTATACTGTTGCTATAGCAGGAAAAAATTTGTTATAATCTTACTATTGATGAAAAGAAAAGGAGGGTATTCTCTATGAAAAAGACAAAACATACTGTAGCCTTGGCTCTGGCGGCAATGCTGGCATGTCAACCACTTTCTGTTTATGCGGCAACCTTTGCCGATATGAATCAGGTTCCTTGGGCGGGTGCCGAAGCATCCATCAATAAGGCGGCAAGCCTGGGTCTGGTTGTTGGGGAAACCAGAAACGGCAAAACCTATTTCCGCCCCAGAGATTCTGTTTCTCTGTCCGAATCCTGCCAGCTGGCGTATAAGCTGCTGATGCAGACAGGCAAGGCAAAGGCGGATGACAGCGTAACCCAGAAATGGACTCCCATTATGAATGCTTACGGCATCCAGAGCTGGGCATATCCTGCCGTTTCCTACTGCTTGGAAAACGGGATTCTGGCTACCTCTAACCTGAGCGGCTTCATGAAAAACGGTTCTAATCTGCCTGCCACAAGAGAACAGGCAGCAACCATCCTTGGGCGCGCCTTAACAAAGGGGGTTTCTTCCTACACAGCAAACGAAACCACAACTACCTTCAAGGACAACAGCAGCATTTCCACAGAAGCAAAGCCCTATGTTGCCCTGCTGAAAAGGGTAGGCGTAGTCAATGGGGACGATTCCAATAAATTCAACCCCAAGCAGACACTGAACCGCACAGAAACCGCAGTTCTGGTCACAAATCTGTACGGTGTACTGGAAAAGGCAACCACACCTACCACACCCACAACTCCGACAACACCCACCAACCCGACCACCTCCACACAGAAGGGTACGGTTGCGACCATGACAAATTTCTATGTTAATCTGAAGGACAGCGCAGCCTACTATATGCTGGCATCCGGCGGCACAACCATCACACTGAACGGTTCTTCTGCCACCATGAGCGATGTCGTAAAGCTATATAAGGCAGGTACCTCCATTGATGTTACCCTGACGCTCGACAGCAACCTGCACATCACCAAGCTGGAGGCAACCTATAAGGAAACCAAGAAAACCAAAGGCAGCCTGACAAAGGTGAGATATAATAAAACGGATAAAGAAGGCTCTATCACGATTGATAAGGACAGCACCTACTCCTTTACCGACAAGGACGATGTAGATATCCGTATCGACAAAAAGAGCTATAGCCTGAAGGAATTGTACGACCTATTCACAAAGGCAGAGGATGACAAAACAACCATTGAGGTTGAGGTTACCCTTGACAACAAGGGAAATCTGACAAAAATCACAGGCAGCACAAAGGAAAGCAGCAGCAGTGATTCCATAAAGGGCAAGGTTTCCAAGGTGAATTATGATAAGTCCGACAAAACAGGCTATATTCAGCTGAAAAATAAAACCACAAAATATTACATCGATGATACAGATGATGTTACCGTAAAGATTGACAACAAAACAAAAGACTACAAAGATCTGTATAATCTGTACGATGATGGGGATAGCACCATTACCGTTACACTGACACTGAATAAAAAGGATTACGTTACTAAAATTACAGCTACCACCTCCGACAGCGACAGCAAGGATGATGCGGACGGCAATGTTGCAAGCGTTACCTATAAGGAAAGCAAGGACACCGGTACGGTAAAAATTGGCAGCAAGACCTATGATATTGATGATGTAGATGATGTCGATATCTCCATTACCGACGGCTCCGATAAGATTAAAACATGGGAAGATTTCTATAATGCCTATAAGGACAAAAAGACCATGAATGTTTCCGCTACCGTTAAAAATGATGAGGTTACAAAAATCACAGGTAAGGTAACACAGGCAAAGGGGGAGCTTTCCAAGCTTGGCAAGAACTACATCAAAATTGAAGGCAAATACAGCAATAATACCTTCAGCTATGATTTTGATGAGGATGATACAGATAACATCACGGTAAGCATCACCAATGCTTCCGGCGTAAAAACACTTACGAAGCTGATTGACTGGCTGGAATCCGGTGACAAGCTCGACCTTGTTCTCACACTGGATAAAAACGGAAATATCACAAAAATTTCCGGCGAATATAAATAATTTCGCCAAAACGTACTGACCATAAAGGGCAACACCTGCATGAAAAGGCGTTCAGACAAAAATCATAAAAGCAAAGGGATTTTCCTTTTTATGAGTCTGCGCTTTTGCGCAGACTCATTTTTTATAGGAGTATTATATGAAAAAAATACATTCGGCATTTGCGCCGTTTCTCGGCATCCTTATCCTGCTTGCGGTTTGGTTTCTGCTTTGCCGCGCAGAGGTATTCAGCCCCTACCTTCTGCCGCCACCACAAAAGGTGTTCGACAGCTTTCTGCGCATGCTTTTCTCCGGAGAATTGCTTCGGGATGTGCTGATTTCCTTTATCCGTATTCTAAAGGGCTTCGGCATCGCTTTTCTGCTTGCGTTTCTGCTGGGGATGTTCCGTGCGCTCCTGCCTGCCGCAGAAAAATATTATAACGCCATCGTGCAGTTTTTCCGCAATGTGCCGCCGCTGAGTCTGATTCCGCTTCTGATTCTCTGGTGCGGCATCGGGGAAACCACAAAAACCGTTATTATCGTGCTGGCCTCCTTCTTTCCGATGTATCTGAACATCGTAAAAGGCTTTACGGGCTGTGACCAAAGGCTATTGGAGGTTGGGGATGCCTTCGGCTACACAAAATTTGAAAAATTCCGCTACATTATCCTGCCCTACGCCTCCGCCGATATTCTCGTTGGGATGCGCATCGGCATGGGCTATAGCTGGCGTGCCATCATTGCGGCAGAAATGATTGCAGCCTCCAGCGGTATCGGGCATTTGATTCTGTTCGCGCAGCAGCTGAGCCGCACCGATAAGGTGATTGTCGGCATTTTTGTGGTTGGGCTTGTCGGTCTGGCAACCGATAAATGCTTCGGCTTTTTGCTGAAAAAATTATTTAAGGGGAATGGTGAAAATGGCTGGAATTGAATTAAAGCATATACAGAAGGCATACACCGTAGACGGGCGGACGCTCCCCGTTTTAAAGGATATCTGCTTGCAGATTCCCGAAAACAGCATCACCGTCCTTCTTGGGAAAAGCGGCTGCGGCAAAACCACCCTGCTCCGCTTAGTGGGGGATTTGGAGGAGCCAAACGGCGGAGAAATTCACTTTGCGGTCACGCATAAAACCGCCTTTGTGTTTCAGGAGCCGCGGCTCATGCCTTGGCTGACTGTGTGGGATAATACTATTTTCGGACTGAAAAAGCAATCCTATGATACAGGAGAAATCCAAGCCCTGCTGGAAACGGTTGGTCTGGATGGCTTTCAGAAGGCCTATCCCCATCAGCTTTCGGGCGGAATGCAGCAAAGAACCGCTATCGCGCGTGCTTTGGCGTATGCGCCCTCCTTCCTTCTGATGGATGAGCCCTTTGCCGCATTGGATCATTTCACGCGCACACAGCTGCAGAAGGAACTGATTCGCCTGCAAAAAAGCCAAAATACGGGGATTTTATTCGTCACCCACAGCATTGATGAGGCCCTGCTTCTGGGGCATAAAATTGCCTTTCTTGAGGATGGATGCATCAAAAAGGAATTTCTTTTGGATACGGATTGCGAAAATCGCGATTTATTATCCAAGGAACTGATTGAACTGAAACGGGAAATTCTCGCACAGCTTCATTTATAAAAAAACTGTCTTTCGGCAGTTAAAATAAGCATTTTATTATTTAAATTATCATTTAAAAATTTAGGAGGTATTACAAATGAAAAAAAGATTGATTGGCATGGCAATGGCAGCCATTCTGGCTATGACGGCGCTGACAGGCTGCGGCACCGCAGAGGATACATCCTCTCTCGATTCGCTGACCTTCACCTATGTCACCTCTCCCCTGAACCTGCCCTCTATCGTGGAAAAGGAGAAAGGCATTTTCACAAAAGCCTTTGCAGATGACGGCATCGAGGTGAAATATGCAGAAATCACCTCTGGCGCAGACCAGACACAGGCACTGGCAGCCGGAGATGTGCAGGTGCTGTATGCCGTTGGCGCAACCTCTGTCATTCTTTCTGCCGCAAATGATGCAGATATCAAGGTGCTGAACATGTATAGCCGCTCTCCCAAGGCATTCTGCATGTATTCCAAGGATGAAAGCATCAGCTCCCCTGCGGATTTGCGCGGCAAAACCATTGCAGGCCCTGTCGGCACAAATCTGCATGAACTCTTGGCGGCATATCTTGCAACCGCGGATATGACAGTGGATGATGTAAACTTCGTGAATATGGGCATTCCCGAAGCAAAGGCAGGTCTGGAAGGCGGCAGTGTGGATGTGGCATTGCTGGCAGGTGCAGCCGCATATCAGACACAGCAGCAGGGCTATCACCTAATTACCGACGGCGAGGGCTTGATTAACGCCATCATTGCAGTAGCAGTCACAAATAAATTCTATGAAGCGCACCCCGAAATCATCGAAAAGCTGCAATCCGCACAGGCAGAAATCGCAGACTTTATGCAGAACCACGAGCAGGAAGCCTACGAAATGGCAGCAGCGGAGCTGGATTTGGATGTGGATGCCGTAAAGGAAATGGCGCAGTATTATGACTTCTCCACAGAGATTACTGCTGCGGATAAGGATGGCTTCCAGCGCACCGCTGATTTTATGTATCAGGCAGGCATGATTGAAAAAGAGCTGGATGTAAATACATTATTTTAACTAAAGCAAACTCAGGATTCCACTTGGGACAGAGCGAAGCAATGCGCCCTTGCTTCCCGATTCCTTCCGCAATAAAAAAAGCGTCCAAGCTTGGACGCTTTTTTGTTGCTCCTCCTTCAGATGAACAAGCCTTGCTTCATGCCCCAGAAATTCATTATAGCGGAAGGATTCCCTTCTGCCGTTTTCCATCTGACAGTAAAAATGGTGAGGATATAATTCCAGCACCACGCCATGACGAATTTCCCGTGTAATATATGTATAATCCTTCAAAAGAGAACGCTCCTCAACAATAATAGACTTTCCCTTTTCCAATCCATACTTACCTGCAAGCTCCTTCAGCCATGTATTTTTCCACATTCTTCTTTCCTTCATCTCATACCCCTTTCTCATTACGGTTTGCCCGTAATTATGATTTAAAAAAATAAGCTACTCCTTTGTCTGACACAATCATACTACGGTTTCACCGTATCTGTCAACGGTTTTTTCGTAATTTCCCCCAAATGTATTGCATTTCTACGATTTAACCGTATAATAAAAATAGGAAGGTGATTTTATGGACAACAGTAAAACCATACTGGCGAAAAATATCCGCTATCTCATGGAACAGAAGCAAAAAACAAGAACCGAGCTTTGCGAAGCACTTGGCGTAAAATATACCACCCTCAGCGACTGGGTAAACGGAAAAACCTATCCCCGCATTGATAAAATCGAGCGGATGGCGGCGTATTTCGGTGTGGAAAAATCTGCCCTTCTGGAGGACAGAAACCATCTGCCGCAGGATGCCATCCCCTATACCCCTCGCCCGACAAAGCCAATCCCCATTGTTGGCGTGGTCAACTGCGGCATGCCCCTTCTGGCAGAGGATAATATTGAGGGCTATATCGAAACACCCTTGGAGGATTTAAACAGCGGCGAGGAATATTTCTGGCTGCGTGCCAAGGGGGATAGTATGACAAATATTGGTATCCACGAAGGAGATTTTCTGCTCATCCGCAAACAAAGCAACGTGGACAGCGGTGATATCGCCGTCGTTTCCGTCAATGGGGACGATGCCACCCTCAAGCGCGTGATAAAAAAGGAAAATGCGATTGTTCTCCAGCCTGAAAACCCCGCGTATGAAATGAAAATCTTCGTCGGCAAGGAGATGGAGGATGTTCATATCCGTGGACGGCTGATGAAGCTGGAAAAACGCTTTTAAATAAACTATCAGAAGTACAATAAAGGCAAAGCAATCGGAGGTGAAGCTGCATGACAGCACGCGAGGAGGTATTAGCCTATGCCCTATCCTTTGCGGATGTATACACAGAACGACCCTTTCGCGACCAAAACTGGCAGTTGGTGCGCATCAAGGGAAGCAAAAAGACCTTTCTCTGGATTTACGACCGAGGGGGATATCTCAATCTGAATGTAAAGGTAGCGCCCGAATGGCGTGATTTCTGGCGGAACACCTATCCTGCCGTGGTTGCAGGCTATCATCAAAACAAAATACACTGGAATACGATTATTCTGGACGGCACCATTCCTACGCAGGATATCAAACGCATGATTGCCGAAAGCTACGATTTGATTGCGGATAGTCCCACCAAGCGCATCTACGAGGCGGTCAAAAAAATCCCCAAAGGCTGTGTCGCAACCTATGGGATGATTGCGGCGCTGGCAGGTGACCCGAACATGGCGCGCGCGGTCGGCAATGCCCTGCATAAAAACCCGGACCCTGCAAATATCCCCTGCTATCGTGTTGTCAATGCCAAGGGAGAGCTTTCCGGTTCCTTTGCCTTCGGCGGAGAAGCTGCACAGGAAAAGCTTTTGCAGGCGGATGGCATTGAGGTAGTCAACGGAAGGGTCGATTTGGAAAAATATCAATGGAAATTCAAATAGGACGCAAAAAGGTGTGATAAAATCTATCACACCCTTTTTACGTCTTATTCTTCATCCAATTTTAACACAGACATAAATGCCTTCTGCGGCACCTCTACACTGCCAATCTGGCGCATACGCTTTTTCCCTTCCTTCTGCTTTTCAAGCAGTTTTTTCTTACGGGAAATATCACCGCCATAGCATTTTGCCAGAACATCCTTACGCATTGCGCTGATGGTTTCTCTGGCGATAATCTTGCTGCCGATTGCTGCCTGAATCGGAATTTCAAACAGATGTCTGGGAATTTCCTTTTTCAGCTTTTCACACATTTTTCTGCCACGCTCTGTTGCAGAATCCTTATGCACAATAAAGGACAGCGCATCCACAGGCTCCCTGTTTACCAGAATATCCAGCTTCACCAGCTCGCTTTCCTGATAGCCCAGCAGGCTGTAATCGAAGGACGCATAGCCGCGGCTTCTGGATTTCAGTACATCGAAGAAATCGTAAATGATTTCGTTTAACGGCATGTGGTATGTCAGCATCACACGGGAGGAATCCAGATATTCCATACTAATGTATTCGCCGCGCCGCTGCTGGCAAAGCTCCATAATCGGGCCAACATAATCCTTCGGGAGCATGATTTCCGCCTTCACAATCGGCTCCTCCATCTTCTCGATTCTGGCAGGATCGGGCATATTGCTCGGGTTGGATAAATCAAAGCTCGTCCCATCCGTCAGGTATACCTTATAAATAACACTGGGGGCAGTTGTTACCAAGTCCAGATTATATTCTCTTTCCAGTCTTTCCTGAATAATTTCCAAATGCAGCAGTCCAAGGAAGCCGCAGCGGAACCCAAAGCCTAACGCAACAGAGGTTTCCGGCTCAAAGAACAGCGCCGCATCATTGAGCTGCAGCTTCTCCAGTGCATCGCGCAAATCGGGATATTTTGCCCCATCCACAGGGAAAATGCCGCAGTAAACCATCGGGTTTACCTTCTTATAGCCGGGCAGTGCCTCTGCGGTCGGGTTTTCCGCCAATGTAACCGTATCGCCCACGCGTGTATCGGATACCGTTTTGATGCTTGCCGTAAAATAGCCAACCATGCCGGCACTCAGCTCATCCACAGGCAGGAAACGCCCGGGGCCGAAAATGCCAACCTCAACAACATCAAATTCCTTCCCCGTTGCCATCATTTTGACTCTGCTGCCCTTACGAATCGAGCCGTCAAACACACGCATCAGAACGATAACGCCGCGGTACTGGTCATATACAGAGTCGAACACCAACGCCTTCAGCGGTGCATTGACATCCCCCGCGGGCGCGGGAATATCTGTAATAATGCGTTCCAGAACCTCCTCGATATTGATGCCGTTTTTCGCAGAAATTTCAGGGGCATCCTCCGCAGGAATCCCGATGATATCCTCAATTTCCTGCTTTGCCCATTTCGGGTTTGCGCTGGGCAGATCAATTTTATTGATAACCGGAAGAATTTCCAGATTATTATCCAACGCCAGATAAACATTTGCCAGTGTCTGTGCTTCAATGCCCTGCGCCGCATCCACAATCAGCACCGCACCCTCGCACGCCGCAAGGGAACGGGATACCTCATAGTTGAAATCGACATGTCCGGGTGTATCAATCAGGTTAAACTGATATTCCTCCCCATCCTGCGCGCGGTAAATCAGACGAACCGCCTGCGATTTGATGGTGATTCCTCTTTCACGCTCCAGATCCATGTTATCCAAAACCTGCTCCTGCATTTCTCTATCTGTTAAAAGACCTGTTTTCTGAATCAGTCTGTCTGCCAATGTGGATTTGCCGTGGTCAATATGCGCCACAATGCAAAAATTCCGAATGTGTTTCTGTTTGTCCTGAGACATACGCTTCCTCCTTGCACAAAATTTGTTCTATCCATAATATCTTATTTTACCACAGTCTCCGGGAGGAAGTCAAAAGAATCACATCTTTTCTTTTCATTCAGACCGCCGCCGCTTATTCCAATTCCTCCAACGCCTCGCGTACTCTTTCGTATTCCCTTCTTACGGCATCATAATACTGCCCTGTTTCCGCAGGAAGCGCCTCCTTGCCGCGCAACAGCTCCGTCATCGCGGAACAAACCTCCGCCAGAGCAGAAAGGCTTAGGTTCAGTGCCATTCCCTTCAGCGTATGCACCGCACGAAATGCCTGCTCCACCTCGGATTTTTCCACTGCCTCTGCCAGAAGCGTCATGCTGTTGTCACCCGGCAGCATTTTCAGAAATTTCCGAATCAGCACATCACTTTGCAGGCGATTGATTGCATCTGTATAGTCTCCATCAACCTTCTGATAAAATTCATTTACCGTCATAAATATCCCTCCTTAAAAAATCACCGCGCGATTCTTTTCTTTCTTCGCCTCATATAAGGCGGCATCTGCCTTCTGAATCAAATCCGAAATCCGCCCCGAAGCATACGCACCGCCAATACTGATGGTCAGCTTCAGCTCCGGATACTGCGCAACCTCAATCTTGCGCACCGCTCGGCAGAGCTCCCCCAGCTTTCGTTCCAGAATCTGCTCCGGCATATTATCAAACAGCAGGAAAAACTCATCTCCACCGTAGCGAATCAGTGCATCGTTGCTGCGCAGCATGGAACGAATTGTTTGCGCCACATAATACAATGCCGCATCCCCCGCGGTATGCCCGAAGCGATCATTGATTTTCTTGAAATTATCAATATCAATCATCGCCAGCGCATATTCTCCGCTCAGGTTACGCACCCGTTCATCGTAATACCGGCGATTATATACTCTTGTTGCAGAATCCACATAAACCTGCCTGTTCCGCACAAGCAGCTGATTCAGAACGTGCTCGCTTTCTATGCCGTTGATATCCTCCGAGCGAATCGGGTTCACACATTCCAGAGAATAGGACATTCCGTCTATCTCGATTGGCATTGCAAATACATAATAGACATCATTGCCAATCGGCTCCACCTTCGTCTGTATCTTCCCCATACGGATGGCATCCTGCGAAATGCAGCGCTCACAGCGGCGCGATTTCCCCCAAAGGGCAAAGCAATCCTCATTCTTCTGCACAGAATGACTCTCCTTTGTTGTAGAAACCTGCATACAGATTTCAGGGTCCACCAGCCGAACCGTTTCAAACATCGTCCGATATCCCTGCAGCACAGGGTCAACCTGCTTCTCCGCAATCCGAATCACACTTTCTCCACTCGCCAGAATGGGCAACAGCACCTGCTTCTGCAAAGCAGGCTTCGCTGCTTCGGCATCATACATCTGTATTCTCTTATAGTTTTCATCAATATCTACAATTTTTCCGAGCAGAGAGCTATAATGTCCCTCGCTGTCCTTCTTGCCCGAAACCAGAATGGCAGTCTGACATTGACTCGGCTTTCCGTTTAGCGTAATCTGTGCCATAAACTCCATCTGTGTCCGGTCAGTCGGCAGCTCCTGTAATTTCTCGGTAAGCAGCGCAAGCGTCTTTTTCCCGAAAACGGAAAGAAAGGCTTCATTTTCCATCGGGTCAACAATCACATCCGGCAGTCCCGTCTGCTCTACCGCACCCTTGGAAAGATGCAGAGAGGAAGGCTGTGCCGTATATTCAAACCACAGCTCTCCGCTGAGATTTGCGAAAAATTCTGCTTTTGTGTTTGCCTCCTCCAGCTGCTTTGTCATGCGCGCCGCAATGACATCCTGTCCACTGTAAAGCTCCTCCACCGTTTCATATACCTGCTCCGCGCTCTGTCCCACAGGCTTTTTCTCCACGCCATGCCGCAGGGTCTCCGAAAGCTCATCCATACATTCAAGCAGGAGCGGATTCAGACTGCCACATTCGCCGTTATGCATCATAGCAAGTGCCGTATCATGCGAAAAGGCTTCTTTATAGCTGCGCTCATTCGTCAGCGCATCATAAGCATCCGCAACGGAAACCACCTGTGCCGCAATGGGAATATTATCCCCTGCCAACCCGTCCGGATAGCCCTTGCCATCCCAACGCTCATGGTGCCAGCGACAGATCATCGTGGCGTATTTCACCAGTTTTTCATTCTGATACACAGACATTCCCGAAATAATCTCCGCACCAATCACCGTATGCCGTTTCACAATGGCAAATTCCTCTGCGGTCAGCTTGCCGGGCTTTGTCAGAATTTCCTCCGGAATCAGCAGCTTCCCGATATCATGCAGGCTTGCCGCCATGCAAATCACATCTATATCGTCCGGATTCAGCGCATAGCGGTTCGTCCGCTTCATCAGACAGTGCAGCAAAAGCCCCGTCACACGGCTTACGCCGGACATGTGCATCCCCTTTTCTCCGCAGCGCAGCCCCAAGGCATAGCCCAGAATTGATATCATAACCTCATTGCTTTTTTCTCTGCGGAAAAACCAATCCGCAACCACATCCATCAGCTGATGCTTTTTGGTATGCAGCAGGATTGTATTGATGATACGACGGCGAACGATGCCGGGTACAAAGGGACGGCTGATATAGTCCGATGCACCCAGTTCAAATGCACGGTCGATGTAGGTATTACTGGTTTCCGCGGAAATCATGATGGTGGGGATATCCTCAATCCAATGTCTGCGGTTCATTTCCTCCAGAACCTCAAATCCGTCCATCTCAGGCATCACAATATCCAGCAGCAATGCGGAAATCTGCGTGCCATAGCTCTGCAACGCAATGATGACTTCCTGCCCATTTGTTGCTTCAATAACTTCAAATTCCTGATCCAGTACATTTGCAAGAATTGCGCGGTTCATTTCAGAATCGTCTGCAATCAGCAGCTTTCTTCGTCTCATAAGGCGATCCTCTCCTGTCGTTCTGTCTTTTGTATCTCAAGCTCTGCCGCGAATTCTGCCTGACGCTGTAAAGCCTCACATCGTTTTTTCCGATCCTGCAACAGCAATCTCTCGGAAGCATGTGCATCCTTCATTTTCGCTTCGTCCTCTCTGCCCTTGAGGTATTCAAAATTCCCCAAAAAGCTACATTTAATGTGAATATTATAGCACATCTGTATCTTATTGCCAACGAAAAACAGGAACATCAAGGCTGATTCTGCTTTGCTGCTCCTGTTTGTGTTTCTTCTATATAAAGTTATCAGCTGTTATTCTGCATCAAAGGCGTGCGCCGTTACGAAGGTTGCGCCCCCATTGTCAATATAGGTCGTTTCTACCTCGCATTTCTGCTTCAGCTCCTGCATATCGAAATAGCGGGAAACCGTCTGCTTCTCTGCCTTGTAGCTGTTTTTATCCATATCTAATGCCATCTGCTTTGCATCCGCATCGGAAAGCTTCTGCACGCCTGCCTTTGTGATATCAAAATCGGGATTCTTTTCCCCGATAAAGGTAATCAGCGCTGCTTTTTTATTGATACAGAGAACCCGATAGCCGAAATTCTTTGTCATAACGCCATTTACATTCAGACGCATATCCAGTGTGATGAGATTAGGCGTATTGCTGCCCTCCTCTGCTTCTGTGATGATGAAATCAGATGCTTTGAAGTCCTTGTCTACATTCTTCTGCATATAGGCCTCCAGTGCCGCATAATCCTTCGAGCCAGGGATATAAGGCACATCCTCCTCAATCACCTTCTGCTTCGCCCCTTCAACCAGAAAATCCTTTACGGATATGCTGACTCCCTCGTCATTCTGCTCGCCTGTGGAAAGCTGAATCCGATTCTTTTCACTGTCCCATCCGCAGGTAAAGTCCATAATCTCAACCAAATCGCGCAGCTTAAAATAATTATAACCGTCAATATTCAGGCAATTCATGTTTTCGTATTCCGTTGCGCCAACGAGAATGGTCTGCTTGCTTTGCTTTACGGCTTTTGCCTGCTTTGCCGCACTCAGATGCTGCAAATCCTGCGCAGCACTTTCCTTTGTCAGAGAAGCCTGCTTTTTCGCTTCGTTCCAATCGACACGATAGCCGAGGATTTTCCCCAAATCGCGCAGCATAAAATAATTATTATCCTGATACAGATACGCAGGGACAGCCTCCACCGTCTGCACGCCCTCTCCTGACTGCACGGAAAGCGTGTTTTTGGACGGCGTAACCGCAAGCCCTGCCGCAAGGGCACTTTGTGTAAAAATAAGCGTACCTGCCATTGCCCCAACTACAACAAATTTTTTCTTCATCTGTCATACCTCCTTACGCAATACATTTTCCCTTTACTTGCCCGAACTTCCCTTCGGGTAGCTTCATCTTATCAGATATCTTAGCGAATTGCATCTGATTTGCGTAAAATTTATAAAATTTTAAGAAATAACCGCAGCATGTATTTTTCTCTGTCGAGGCAGAGAAAAAGTGCCCACCTTTTCCACCAGACACTTTCTGGTTTTTGCAAAATACAGAAAATTCAGGTAAAATAGGAAAAAACATAATCAGAAAGGTGTTTGATATTCATGATACATGTACTTTTTATTTGCCACGGCAGGATTTACCGGGCATGATGAAAAGTCTCAAATCGTCTCATAAGTCCCGTTTTTAAGCGCTTTTTGTGTTTCGATCTCAAATTTACCAAAGATTTACCAATATTTCTGGAGAGTCAGACTTGCAGATTCTAACACCAGAATAAGGAGATCAATGCTATGACTGAGCTGAAGAAACACATTTATGATGAGAGCAATGGCCTTTGGTATGAACTCATTGGCGATTATTATATTCCGGTTCTTGCCCTTACAACCGAGGAACAGTGCCCCATTGGTAAATGGGGGCGGATGCACCGGGACTACCTCAAAGAACATCGCCCAATCCTCTACAATGACCTGATTCTCAGCGGCCAACTATGGACATATTTAGCTGATGTGAATGAGCAGGCGCAGAACCGCCTTGAAGTCATTATCGACCAGATGAAAGCATCTGAGGGCGTAACAGAGGAGCTGAAAGCAGCCGATCAGATGGCATGGGTCGGAGCGATGAACAGCATCCGCAACCGAGCCGAGGAAATCATCCTCCGTGAAATGATCTACGGGGAGGATGCAGTATGAGAATACTTGAAGAATTCTGGTACGGCAACATCAAGCCAATGGAGTATGATGCAAATGACAGTAAAGAATACAAAGAAGTTCTCCGTCTGATCACCAAGAACGAAGAAAAACTACGAGACACCATGACGGATGAACAAAAAGAACTGTTCACTCGTTATACGGACGCAGTTCGTGAATATCAGACCATGGCTGGGTGCTTACTGTTCCAGAACAGTTTTAAACTGGGAGCAAGGATGATGTTAGAAGCTATGGAACAGTAAATCATTAGAATAAAACCGTTGATCAACCTGCTGTCCGTGTGAGAAATCTCACGGGCAGCAGGTTATATTAATGTTGACATTGTTCGCAATACGGATTATAATACAATCATTAAATAACTGCGGAGGTAGCTATGTATATTTCGGTCAATGATGCAGCTACAAAGTTTAATATATCCAAGCGGCGAGTTCAGCTTTTGTGTGAACAAGGTCGTATTAGCGGGGCAAATATGGTTAGCGGTGTATGGCTGATACCGGAAACTGCCCCCAAACCTGCTGATGGACGAAAAAAGCGAATTGACAATAATCAAATATGTTTCTTTGATGTATCACAAAAAGCGCTTACTATTGATGATGTATGCAAAGTATTATCTATATCAAAGGCCACAGCAAAAAACTGGATTCGATTGGGAAAGATTGTTCCTGACATCGGGGATCACTTATTCAGCCCTGAATATATTGAAAGATTTGTTGCGGAACTCAAGTCAGACGATAACACGAAACTCAAAAGCCGCAGAAACAAAAAAAGTGCTACAGGCAAAGTCCTCTATAAAGATTATGTTCATACAGCAAGTAATCAGAAGTTGGTTGCTGACTTGTTGCAGCTTGGCATAATTAAGGATGAACGAGATTTATTAGTAGTCCTTGCAAATTTTGCTGTTCAGCTTTATTACCAAAGTCGTGGTGTTCAATTTTCTGACAACAATGTTTTGCTGCACTTTCTATCTCAAGAACATACAAGTGAGTTTTATCTATTAGTCAAAGACTTAATCGGAAACAATACTATTGATTCCGATTTAATCAATAAGCTACAGCCTGTATTATCAAAGGAAATCCTTTTTGTAAAGGGAGAGGATTCGTTAGGTTTTGTCTACATTTCCTTGCAAGACATAGGCCGGCGTAAAAGTTCAGGTGCATACTATACGCCTGAAAAAGTTGTAAATGAATTGATTGATAGGTTGTATGAAAATGATGATAGTTTGAAAGCAAAAACAATTTGTGATCCTTGCTGTGGTACAGGTAACTTCTTATTGAGACTTGGCGCAAAGGAAATAGATTATTCCAATCTTTATGGGCAAGATATTGATCCAATAAGTGTCTTCCTGTCTCGAATTAACATTGCACTTATGGCTCCCGAAATGTCTGCTTCAGATATTCGGTCCAGATTTATTATAGGTAACACATACTTTGAAACTTTTGCGCAAAAATTTGATGTAATTCTCGGCAATCCGCCTTGGGGTAGTGATTTACCAGAGGAAGATGCACTCCAATGCCGCAAACTTTTTAAAACTGCGCTTGGTAAAAACATAGAATCCTATGACTTATTTGTCGAAAAAGCATTGTCTATGCTTGACCATAAAGGTATGATGGCATTTGTTCTCCCTGAAGCAATTTTGAGCGTTGCTGCACATGATGCCGTTAGAAGATTGATGATTGATTCTTGCTCGTTCAAGTTCATTTCTTACTTGGGTAATGTTTTTTCTGGTGTTCAGTGCCCTTCTATTATTCTTGGCGTTGCGCCAGACGATGAAAAGACTGTTGTTGGTTGTAAAGTTTCAACCGAGTGTGATACATTTATTATTTCAGAACCTCGAACTTTTTCCGATGGTACGCTTTCGCTCAATGTATCTGATGAAGAAAATCAATGTTTGAATGCGATAAGTAACATTGAAAATGTTGCTTATTTGAAAGGAAACGCTAAATTTGCACTCGGCATCGTTACCGGCAATAACAAGAAATACATATCTACGGAGAAGCGTGATGATAACGAGGTCATTCTAAAGGGCAGCGATATTCAAAGATATAGAATGACAACATCGGGAAACTATATTCGCTTTGTGCCGGAGTCTTTTCAGCAAGTAGCTCCTGTGGAAATGTACCGAGCAAAAGAAAAGTTGTTATATCGCTTTATTAGCGAAGTTCCTGTGTTTACTTACGATGATCAGCAAACGCTCTCTTTGAATAGTTGCAACATTGTTATTCCTAACATTGAGGGGCTCGAGATGAAATACATTCTTGCGATACTTAACTCAAGTGTTGCAGCTTATTTTATCTCAAAAAAGTTTAATTCTGTAAAATTGCTCCGTTCACACATTGAGCAAATGCCTATTCCAGTTGTTCCGATGGATGTTCAAGCTACCATCATAAAAAAAGTAGACCGCATAATGAATTCTTCCGAAAACATCAGCGGTCTATATGAAGATTTGGATAGCGACATTATGGCACTGTTTGGACTTAGCACTCAGCATAGCAATGTTGTAAGGAATGCTTTGCAAGGGAAGAACTTATTCCTCTTGAGCAAATAAGTCATAGAGGTCTTCGTATGTCATAGTACATTTAGTAAAGGCGCTCCTATGCTTAGGGATGCTTCCTTTTTTGAGGTGGAATTGGAAGTCCCTTTGGTTGTGTTGCAAATAGAAATACGGAATGTTGGTTCTGATCTCTTTTCGATAATCCGCATCACTCTTAAATCTTTCCAAAGAATTAGGAAACAGTCCGTGACGTGTACTGTCAATGCAGAAGATTTCAATTATATCTTTCCAGAATATTCCATAGTAGAGCGTACGAAATAATTCAGGCTTCACTTGCTGAATATTACAAAAAAGATCACTGTCATTCCACTCTGTCGACAAATAAACATCAATGCTCGAGTTGGAGCAAAGGCTTAAAACATTGTTCCGGGTTATGGACGAAGGATTTCTATAAGCTCTGGCAAATTTCACTTCAATGTGGCTTTCGATTCCCTGCTTTGAGGAATCTTTCAGATCATATGTTGTATCATCTGCCTCGTCAAATCCGTACTTCTCTTTGATCATCAGCTGGGCCAATTCGCCAAAATTTGTTCTTAACGAGAAGATACCGTGTTTGAACTGTTCGACTCGTTCTTCTTTAGAAACTGGCATATGTAGTCCTCTTACAGTGCGCTAAGCATATTGTACAAGTCCTCATATGTAAGCCACTGTACGAAATGGTTCCGCATATGATAATCAATGGTACTGCGATTCAGATGGAACTGGCCTTCACCCTCGTTTCCCTTGTGCTGTTTGTCTGAGTACCCGAAACAGGACGTGATCTCATCGGAGTTCATCTTAAAGATAGCAATACGATCAGCAAAGAACAGTCCATAGTAAAGAACATCAAACTCTAATCGCTTCACCTGCTGAATATTGCAGTCAAAATCGTACTCATACATATCAGTGCTGTTAAGTGCACGATTTCCAAGATTGGCTTTTTTGCACTGGTCGATGGAATTGGAACGGCTAATAACCGCTTCGTTTGCCTTCATAACGGTAGAAAATTTGATTTCAATTCTCTGGTGACCGACCTCATCATAGCGGTCATGGAACTGATTGTGGGATTTGGTGAAGTTGTAAAGAGCTTCGATCATAAGTTCTGCAACGGTGCCAAATCTGCGAGTTCTGAGTGCAAAAATACCATCACGGAATTCCTTGATTTCATTTGTCATTTTCTGTATCCTCCTGATTTTCGAGAAGAAGTCTGTATGCTTCAACGCCAAGTGCATCAGCAATGCGCTGGATATTTTCGAGAGATATACTACGGCGGAAGCACTCTATTGCACTGATATAGGTTCTGTGCATACCGCATTTTTCGGCAAATGCTTCCTGAGACAAGCCAGTTTTCTGGCGATAGTGTTTAACGTTTGTGCCAAAAACTTTAATTATGTCCATACTTGTAACCCTCCATTTTATATGGTACAATTATGACGACTATAAGTCTACATACAATAAGTCGCGCATTGCATAAGAACTGATGTGGACAATTTTGGGGAAATAAGAGGAGGTGCCTTTCAATGGCTGAAGCAATGCTTGGCATCAATGGTGAAATCATCCGTTGGGCCAGAGAATACTACAATATGCAGCCCGACGAAGCCGCCACAGCTATCGGCGTTGATTTACAGCGTTACACAAATTGGGAATCCGGGCAGGAGTTTCCTACTTATGCAAAGCTAAAAAAGATCAGTGAGGTTTTCAGAAAGCCGAGTGCCGTCTTTTTCTTCCCAGAGCCGCCAATACTGCCGCCGATTAAAGGCGACTTACGGACACTATCTGATGATGTAATCAATCGTTTCAGCAAAAATATTATTGTACAGTTTGAACATGCCAAGGTGTATCAAATCAGTGTGAAGGAACTGTACCCGGAAAGAGTGAGCATTCTCACACAACGGGATACTTTCCCTTCGGATATGACTGCTCTGTGTAATCACATCCGACGATTGCTGAGCTTCCCATTAAGCGCACAAAAGGCGAGAAAAAGCACAAAGGTAGTCTTTGAGATCTACCGTGAACGTTTCTATGATCTGGGAATTTATGTATTCAAGGATTCCTTTAGAGACAATAGCGTTTCGGGCCTTTGCATTAACGATGCGACACATCCAGTCATTTTGATTAACAACTCTATGTCTTTCGCAAGACAGATATTCACGCTGTTCCATGAGTTGTACCACCTGATTTCTGATACGAGCGGTGCTGAGATCATCCGAGATGATTTCTATGTAGCCCTCGAACCAGCTCAGGAGCAATCAGAACGAGCCTGCGATATATTTGCGAATACATTCCTGATTCCGCATGATGACTTCGTTGCAGAACTTGCAAAGCAACCTCTGACAGAAGAATATATCGAGAATCTGGCGAAGTTGTACTCTGTAAGCCGAGAGGCAATCATGTACACTCTGCTTAAGATGAGAAAAATCACCTCTGCCGATTATGATGCTTTGCGTGAAATTTTCTATGGGGAAGCCATTCGCAATCAGAAGCAATCTGGCGGCAATAAGAAGAGCGGCGGAAACTATTATTCGACCAAGCTTTCTTATTTGGGCCAGCGGTATACGGGTGATGTATTTAAGCAGTATTTCTCTGGTCAAATTGATAGTGTTCGTGCAAGCGAAATGCTCCACAGTAAGGTTGATCACCTTCCTCGGTTGGAAGCCGCTTTCTTCAGGGGGGTGGTCTAATGGTCTACATACTAGATACAAATATCATCCGGAAACTGCTGTTCCATTTTCCTAAAAAAGGTAAGCTCTTTGAGGCGATTTGGGCCAGCCTGGAAGCCGGCATCGAAGCGGAAACATATATTTCGGTAGATGAGTGCTTTAATGAACTTTCGGGACAGTTTTCAAAAGATAACGACGCATTCAAATGGATCAACGAACACAAGCGAATGTTCAAAAATCCGAATGCTGCCGAAACCTTGATTATCCGGGAACTGTTCAAAGATCCGAAGATGCGTGAGAGTATTCACACCAAAAATATTCTTTCCAACAGACCGTCTGCTGACATTTATATTGCTGCGAAGGCAAAACAGCTTGGCGCAACAGTTGTAACAGCAGAGGAGTACAAACCTCACTCTGCTCAGTTGCCAAATATCTGTGAGAAGTTGAGTGTCACTTATATTACCTTTGACGATTTCATGGAACGGGTGACGCAATAAGATGCCAGACGGTGTCTGGCAAATTACAAGAACAAACCGCTGCAATTTTCATCCTTGTATGGGATGGGCATTGCAGCGGTTTTTAGTTTTACTTCCGTTTCCTTTTTCCCTTGCCATGGGTCATACTGCCTTTACCACGCTGGCTGATTGGGCTGTTCATGTGCTTGGACAGTTTCAACACTTCAATCAGATTTGCAAACTGCTCCATAGTAAGTGCATCGTAGTCAATGCCAAGGTTAGCGAGGAACAGACGGGCTTTCTTTTCTTCGGTGCTTCCCTTGTAGTCCATGGCATCCTGTAATTGTTTCTGCACTTCCAGAGCGGCGCAATTCTCGTCCGCAGTGGTTGCGTCCTTACGGTGCGTATCTCGAATATCACGGAGGATGCTTGTCAAATCTTTGGAAACTACATGACCGAAATACTCATCTTCCTGCACCTGTGCCAGTTCCAAAGTGCGCAGATACAAGTCCTCCTCATCGTTTCCTTTTTTCTTAATCACAGATTGCCGGACAGCTTCCATAGCGGTATTCATGTTGGTGATCCGCATATCCGCAATGCGGTCAACATAAATTTCTGCATCCAGCATCATGCGCTGAAAGTCTTTGTGGCAGATCATTTCAGAAAGCAGCCGGTGGTTGAAGTTCCTTGAAGTTAATACAGTAATTGCATCATCACTCAAATGCAGAGCGTTCAGCTCTGTGTTTGGGTGATTTTTATTTTCTGTCAGACCCAGCAGGTAGTCCGTAGACACACCATAGAACTTGGCGAGTGTCTGGATTGCAAAGGGGCTGATGTCTTTTGCTGTTTCGTCGGCTTCATATTTTCCAAGTGCGGCACGGGACAGGCCGGTGCGCTCCGCCAATTCTTTCAGCGTTAACTTAAAATCCACGACACGCAGATCTTTCAATCTTTCCTGAACAGTGAGCTTCGGTTGCATATTTCATCTCCATTTCTATAAGCGTGGAAATTCACGCATTTTTACGCACTTTTCCAACCTTTTGGACATACGGGAAAGGGCGTCTTTTTTCGCTAAACTGTGCTTGTAAGTCACCGATGCACCTTGAAAACTGAATGACCGTCCGAATGGGATATGCCCCCCAGCGAAGTATTGCCATGACTGAGAAAAGCACGAGCGTACCAACGGGGTGAAAACGCCGGGAAGATCTCCGGGCAGGAACGACATTCGGTCAGAACGGCACTCAAAAATCACAGGTTAAATTCAAACCATGTGAAATCAGCGAAAAACTCACTCATTTTATGTTGTTTTCCATAGCAATGGGTGATGCACTCAACAGCGAACATGGTACGGCGTAGGATGAAGGTTTTCGTTATTTCACAAAAAAACAAGTTAAACAGCAAAAAGAGATACTGACTCTTATGGACAGGACATCATTACAGAAATTCTGAGCGAAAAGCTGATTTTCCGTTTTCGTTACGAAGCACTGTACTGCATTTGCTGTTTAATAAGCAAATTATACCATATCACGAACAAAAAAGAATGGAGGAAATGTGAATATGAAAAAGAAAAAGTCTGAAATGTATCGAAATGAGATCAAGTCCTACATCGTCCGGGCAGGCATGACCATGAGCGAAGTGGTTGACTATCTTGCAGGCGAGTACGGATGGAGCAGTAGTGTTCCCAATCTGTCTGCTAAATTAAAGCGTGGGAGCCTGCGCTACAGTGAAGCGGTGGAGCTTGCCGACACTTTGGGCTATGACATTGTTTGGGTGAAACGGGGGTGAAGCGATTGCCAAATGAACAGTTGGAAAAATTGAAACAACAGAAATATGTAGCTGAGAAAAAGCTGACCGCAGCCAAGCACAAGGAGAAGCGATTGCAGAGCGAGCTGAAACGGCTGACCAGAAGCGAGAGAACCCATCGGCTTTGCACCCGTGCCGGAATGTTGGAGACCTTTTTGAAAGAGCCGACAGTCCTGACCGATGAGGATGTGATGGAGCTGCTGACCTTCATTTTCCGGAGCGAAGCGGTTCAAAAGAAGCTGAATCTGCTGATTGAGAGCCGGAGAGAAAC
>UMKM01001904.1_pt1 | contig 30451 bp, 30 predicted proteins | sample 1966331 | NCBI WGS metagenome assembly UMKM01 (sample SAMEA4836176, study PRJEB28245) | human gut metagenome | biome: gut microbiome; material: fecal sample | place: Denmark | collected 2008 | reverse complement strand
ACCTGCCCGACGGCGTGACCGCCGAGCTGGCCGGTGAGACGACCCAGGTCACCGAGATGCTGAGCCAGATGGCAAAAATGCTTGCACTGGCGTTGGCTTTTGTCTATTTTGTCATGGTGGCGCAGTTCCAGAGCCTGCTGTCGCCGTTCATTGTTCTGTTCACGATCCCGCTGGCCTTCACCGGCGGTATGCTCGGCCTGATGGCTGCCGGTGAGCAACTGTCGCTGATCTCGCTGATGGGCTTCCTGGTCCTGATGGGCGTCGTCGTCAACAACGGCATTGTGTTTGTGGACTACGCCAACCAGCTGCGCATCGGCGGGCTGGAGCGCACCGACGCCCTTGTGGCGACGGGCCGCACCCGTATGCGCCCGATCCTGATGACGACGCTGACGACGGTGCTGGCGATGGTCACGATGCTGTTCGGCACCGACATGGCCAGCGAGATGAGCACCGGCATGGCCATTGTCATCATCGGCGGTCTGAGCTACGCCACGCTGATGACGCTGTTCGTCGTGCCTGTGCTGTATGACCTGTTCTACCGCAGGCCGCCGGTCAACATTGACGTCGGTGATGACGGTCTGGACGACCTGCCCGACGATGCGGCCGAGTTTGCGGCAGAGTTCGCCGCCCGCCGCGCCGCCGAGGCTGCATCCGCGCCACGCCGCCCGGATCTGAGCCGCGCGGCCCGTGCGCCGGAGGAAAACGACGGGGAGAAAAAGGAGGCCGACCATGACAATGGATAACCATGCAGCCCGCAAGGCTGCCGTCTACGAGGCTGCCCTGCAGCTGATCGCCCGGGGCGTCAGCCCCGCCGCTATGACCATCCAGCAGCTGGCCGACACGGCAGGAATTGGAAAAGGTACGATGTACGGCTATTTTTCCTCAAAGGAGGAGATTCTGCAGGGCCTGGCCGAATACTGCTTTGCCCGGGAAAACGAACGCATCCGCGTCCTGTTTGCCGACTGCTGCACGCTGGCCGGGCTGGAGGAGCGGGCGGTAGCCTATTTGCAGGACATTGCCGCCAACCGGATGGGCGATTATAAGATGATTGCCCAGGCGCTGGGCACGCCGGGAAGGTGCGAGTCCGTGCCCGCCTGTGCGGACGAGCTGCGGGACATCATGCGCACGCTGCTCATACGCCTGCAGGCTGCGGGGGAGATCGACCCTGAGGTAAGTCTGGAATACTGTTGCACCGCGATTTTTTCCGCCGTTGTCGGCGGCCTGATCGGGCTGTGCTTTACCGCGGAGAAAAGGCGCAGCGCCGACACACTCATGCAGAATCTGCGCATGATGTTGCACAGAACATTGGCAAAATAAAAAATATGGGCACAGCACGCTTTCCGGCGAAAAGCGTGCTGTGCCTTGTTCTGTTTTCCGGCAGGAAAGAACTGGATTTAGTTGCAAGATACCTGCAAATGTGCTATACTACAATATGTATAGCTATGCCAATTTCTTGGGGGCGCTAAACTTCAGCCGACTGTACCGCAAAGAAAAAATACAGCGGGCAGCAAAAAAAGAAATGGAATGACAGAAAATGAGAAATTCTGCAGATAGAATATACCGCAGCACGGTGGTCAATAAGAGCCAGCGCCAGAATGCGGACTTGATTTTGCTGGATATTTTGCTGCTGGCAGCCAATACGGCGGCGTTTGCAGTATGCTGGTTCAGCTATTATGAAAAGCATCTGTATTTGAGCTTTGAAGGGTATGGTGACTATATGGTCATCGGACTGTTCTTTGCTTTAAATGCGGTTTTTGCACATTTGTACGGTTCTTTTGAACTTATGACCAGCCGCATAACAGAGCTGATCTACTCCAATGTGATCGCGCTGCTCATGACACATTTCTTTATGTATATGGTCACCTGGATGCTTGTGCGCAATGAAGTGCCCAACGTGATCCCGCTGCTGCTCTGCCTTGCAGCGTGCGGTGGCTTGAGCGCACTGTGGTCGTATATCGCTTACCAGCTGACGGACAAAATCATCCCGCCCAAGCGTACACTCATTGTCTATGATAATGAGGAGGCGTACAAGAACGGTGCCAAAATCACCCGTAAATATGATAACCGTTTCAAGGTTGTGGGAGAGGCTATCGCAACCCGCCCGACACCGGACATTTACCACGAGATTGAGGAAAAAAATGCTGAGGCGGTTATGCTCTGCGGCCTTGCTTCAAGCCAGCGCAATGATATTCTGAAGTACTGCATTGACCACGATGTAATGGCCTATGTGCGCCCGAATATCGGCGACCTGATCATCAGTGAGGCGCGCAGCTTCCGCATGGATAATCTGCCGGTGTTGCTTTGCCAGCGTGCGGCTCCGTCGCTGTTCTATCTTGCCTTAAAGCGCACCATGGACATTCTGCTGTCCGGTGTGGCGCTGATCATCGCCAGCCCGTTCATGCTGGTCACAGCCATCGCCATCAAAGCGTATGACGGCGGCCCGGTCATGTTCAAGCAAAAGCGCATGACATTGGATCGCAAGGTGTTTGAAATTCATAAATTCCGCAGCATGAAGGTGGATGCCGACAAGGGCGGCAAGGGCATTGTGACGATGCAGAACGACGACCGCATCACGCCGGTGGGAAAGGTCATCCGTGCCTGCCGCCTGGACGAGCTGCCGCAGCTGTATGATATTTTCATCGGCAACATGACTATTGTCGGCCCGCGTCCCGAGCGGCTGGAGACAATTGAGCTGTACGAGAAGGAAATGCCGGAGTTCGGTATGCGTCTGCAGGTCAAGGCCGGTCTGACCGGTTATGCGCAGGTCTACGGCAAGGCCAACACCAGCCCGTATGACAAATTGCAGATGGATCTGATGTACATTGGCGAGCAGAGCGTCATCACCGACCTGAAGATCATTTTTGCCACGATCAAAATTCTTTTCATGCCGGAGAGCACCGAGGGTTTTGCCGAGGAAAAGGACGCGCTGGGCACTGAAAAAGAAGAAATCACAGTATAAAGGGCGGAAACGCAGATGAAAATTCTGGTTGTATGCCAGCATTATTGGCCGGAACCTTACCCGCTGCCGGACATTTGTGAGGAATTGGTGCGTCGCGGCCACACGGTCGATTTGATTACAGATGTACCAAACTATCCGATGGGAATTACGTATCCGGAATACAAAGGCGGTGCCCGCCGCAAAGAAGTACATAACGGTGTCAATATTACACGTACTTTTACTATTGCGCGCAGGCATAACGCAGTGTTCCGTCTGCTGAATTATTACAGCTATGCGTGGTCATCTTCTTGGTATGCGTCTCATTTGAAGGAAGAATACGATGTAGTGTTTACGAATCAGACTTCTCCGATTATGATGAGCAGTGCTGCGTTTGCCTATGCCAGGAAGCACGGAAAAAAAGTGGTCATGTATTGTATGGACCTTTGGCCGGCCTGTCTGGCGGCGGGTGGTCTGACAGAACAGTCGCCGATTTATAAATTTTTTGGCTGGGAGTCAAAGCGATTGTATAATAAGCCGGACCGCATTTTGATTACTTCCCAGATGTTCCGGCAGTATCTGGAACAACAGCACGGCGTGGCGGATGAAAAGATCGGCTATCTACCCCAGTATGCAGCGGCGCAGTTTGACACGCTTCCCCTCGCGCAGAGCAAAAAGAACACAGTAGATCTGATGTTTGCGGGTAATATCGGTGCTGCCCAGAGCCTGACGACGGTATTGCAGGCAGCAGAATTACTGCGCGAGGAAACGACGCTGCGCTGGCACATTGTGGGTGACGGCTCTGAACTGGGAAATCTGAAAGCCATAGTCCGGGAAAAGAGGCTGGACAATGTTATCTTCCATGGCCGCAAGCCGCCGGAGGAGATGCCGGCCTATTACGCACAGGCAGACGCTATGCTGGTGACGCTGACGGCGGACAAGTTTATTTCCTTGACGCTGCCGGGTAAGGTGCAGACGTATATGGCAGCAGGCAAACCGATCATTGGTGCGGCCATCGGGGAGATCCCACAGGTCATGGAAGCGGCCCAGTGCGGCTGGTGCGCCGGGGCCGAGGATGCCGCCGGTCTGGCCGATGCTGTGCAAAAGTTTCTGCGCTGCCCGGATAGAGAAAAGCTGGGAGCCAACGCACGTGCGTATTACCAGGCACATTTCACCCGGGCGCGATTTATGGACGAACTGGAAAAGGAGCTGCGCCGCTATGCGCAGTGATACGGGATTGAAAAGGGAGACAAAAGATGGAAAACAAGACGGCGGGAAAAATCAATAAGTTTGTACGGCCTTACCAAATCTGCACGAATTGTGTTATGGATACGACGGACTCCAAGATTGTATTTAATGAAAAAGGTGTCTGTGATTTTTGTGTAGACTATTACGAAAATATCAAACCGAACTGGAAAACCGGAGAGGCGGGCATGGAAGAGTTGCGCGCTGTTTCAGCTAAGATCAAAGAAGCCGGAAAAGGACAAAAGTACGATTGTATCATCGGAATGAGTGGCGGTGTGGACAGTTCGTATCTATGTTATGTGGCAAAAGAAATCATGGGGTTGAACCCGTTGATTTACATAGTGGATACTGGCTGGAATTTAAATGTCGCAGTGGAAAACATTGAACGAATTGTGAAGGCATTGGATCTGGATATGTACACTGAAGTTGTTGACTGGCGAGAGATGAAAGACCTGCAGCTGGCATTCTTCAAATCTCAGGTACCGTATCAAGATCTGCCGCAGGATCATGCAATTTTTGCGGGCCTGTACAATTATGCAGTTAAAAATCATATCAAGTATGTTTTAACCGGTGCAAATAATGCTACGGAGTGCATCCGCCCGCCGATTGAGTGGGTGTATCAGAACGACCTGACGATGATTAAAGACATCCAGCGCCGCTTTGGTACGATGAAGCTGAAGAATTTCCCGACTTGCAGCCTTCTGAAAAACCGGCTTTATTATGCATATTTCCGTGGAATGAAGCGTGTTGCGCCGCTGAATATGATTACCTATGACAAGGACGAAGCACAAAAATTTCTGAAAGAGCAGTACGGCTGGGAGGCTTATGAAAACAAGCATTACGAGAACGTATTCACCCGTTTCTACGAGGGATATTATCTGCCTCACAAATTTGGTTATGATAAGCGCCGCTGCTACTTCTCTAACATGATTTTGACGGGGCAGATGACTCGTGACGAAGCGCTGGCTGAATTAGAAAAGCCTGCTTATGACGAGCAACAGATGCAAGAGGACAAGGAGTATATCGCCAAAAAGCTGGGTATATCCACGGAAGAATTTGATCAAATTATCGAAGGCGAAAACAAAACCTATAAGGATTACAAGAATTCTTTCTGGATGATAGAACTTGGTACGATTGTACTACGCAAATTGGGCGTTGAAAATAAAAAGTATCGCTGATTCGTGGTGACTAAATTATGATTGTTGTTTTGGATTATGGCGTCTGCAATGTGGGATCTATCCAGAATATGCTGAAGAAAATCGGAGCAAAGGATGTAAAAATTTCTGCGAATGCTGCGGATATTGCCCAGGCAAATCATTTGATTCTGCCGGGCGTGGGCTCGTTTGATATGGGAATGCAGAGTCTGGAACAGATGCACTTGGTGGATCCTATCCGGGAATATGCACTTATAAAAAAAAGCCCGCTGTTGGGGATTTGTCTTGGCATGCAGATGCTGGGACGCGGCAGCGAAGAAGGAACGAAGGAAGGCTTAGGGCTAATTCCTATGGAGTGCAAAAAGTTCCACTTTGAGAATGACTCTAGGCTGAAAGTTCCACATATGGGATGGAACAGAGCCTTTTTTGAGAAAGAAACGCCGTTAACAAAGGGAATCGAATCGCCACAGCGGTATTATTTCGTTCATTCCTATCACGCAGTGTGCGATGAGAAACAGTACGAATTGATGTACAGTGAATATGGATATCGATTTACCTGTGGTGTGCATAACGGCAACATTTACGGCGTGCAGTTCCATCCGGAAAAGAGTCATCAGTATGGCATGAAACTGTTGAAAAATTTTGTGGAGCAGTGTTAAACTATGTATTACAGACCGCGTATTATCCCCTGCTTATCCATTGATGACGGCGAAATGGTAAAGACAATCCATTTCCAGAAGCCGCGTTATCTGGGAGACGTGGTGAATGCCGTTAAGATTTTCAATAACAAGGGCGTTGATGAACTGTCGATTCTGGACATCAGCGCGACGCGCCGCGGAAAGGAACCGAACTTTGATTTGCTGAAGGATATTGCTACGGAAGCATTTATGCCGTTAAGCTACGGTGGCGGCGTGAGGGAGATCGAGCAGATTAAGAAGCTGTTTTATATTGGTTATGAAAAAATTATTATGAATACAGCTTTTGTCAAAAATCCGCAGCTTGTGCAGGAGGCGGTACGATTTTCCGGCAGTCAGAGCGTGGTTGTGTCTATTGACGCAAAGGCAGACCTTTTTGGCCGATACACCTGCTATATGGGTGATGGGCAGGAAAAGCTGCAGATGGATCCCATACAACTGGCTAAACAAGCGCAAGAACTGGGAGCAGGGGAAATTTTGCTGAACTCTATCAATCGCGATGGTGCCATGAACGGCTACGACTTAAAACTTGTTAAGAACGTGGCAGATTCGGTGGATATTCCTGTGATTGCCTGTGGCGGTGCAGGAAAAATGGAGGACATTAAAGCAGTATTGCAGGAAGGCCATGCAGATGCGGCAGCTGCAGGAAGCTTCTTTGTGTATTATGGTCGTAATAAAGCTATTTTGATTACTGCGCCAAGTGAGCAGGAGCTTGTGCAGGCGGGTATCTATTCCAATGAATGAAAAAACTTGCATGGTAAAACGGATAGAAAAAAAGAATAGGTTGGAAATGACGGTAGATGTATTAGTAAGATTGTTTGTACTTTCGTCTTTACTGATACCAACTGCCTTTGTCAACAAAGTGTTTTTTGCGTTGATTCTGCTGATTTATGCGGCGGATGTCTTGTATGCAAAGAAAATCACGACGAATTTCATTGCGCCGATTTTGATTTTGCTAGTTTTTTTTGTCGGCTTTTGTCAAGGAATGGTCCTTGGATGCGACGCAAGCCTAGCAAAGCAGTTTCTGCTGTCCACTATGCTGCTGTTTTTGATTTACCCTATCAATCATTATCGGGTAGATATGCGGTGCGTTGTCAGAGCGGATTCCTATCTCTATTTCCTGTTCTATATTGTTTTTTTGATTTACGGACTTGGAACAGATATGCTGCCGACGTCGGCAGTTGTACGTTCTGCAGCACAGTCGTTGGGGATTGGTCCAATTACGGCCATAGGTAAGTTACTTTATACCTACGGTGCAGCGTCAATGGGGTCGAGATCTTTCTTTTCTGATTCCGGTGTCATGATCCATTTGGGATCGGTACCGTTTTTGTTGGTTCCTGTCGGTGTTTTTGCAGACGAGGCGTTCCGGAAGACAACAGAAAAGAAAAGGAAAATATGGGATTTACTGCTGTGCGGATTCTGCATGGTGCTTGCTTTTTTATCTACATCGCGTGCGCTGATGATGGGAATTCTGTGTGTTATTGCGATGTCGTTTTTATATCATAGTGGTGCAAAAACAAAACTGTGGGCATTGATTGCTGTTGTAGTGGCGGGAATTAGCGTAGTGGCATTTTTGCTGACGAAGTCTAATATGTTCTCGATGGAAGAATCCAGCAATTCTATAAAAATGGGTCATATAACGGGATACTTTGACTTCATGAACATCAAGAATGTGCTGATTGGAAATGGCTTGGCGTCGGAGTATTATTCAAATGGCGCAGCCCGGTTGCTGGCTCACACTGAAATTACGTTGCTGGATTATATGCGGTATTTTGGTGTTATCCCAGCTCTGTTGGTGTACGCATTGCTTTTCTTTCCTTGCGTAGGATACAAAAAGAAAGAAAAGCTGTTTAATTTACAATTTGCCATATTTGCTGTGTACGTTTTTATGTCACTTACAAATCCAGTGCTGTTTAATTCAGTTGGCGTTGTGGCGATTCTGTGGTACTGGAATGGACTGCACAAACAGTCGTTGGCAAATAATGATACGTCGGAGAAAGCGCTGAATGAAAGTTTATGCAGTGGTTGTCGGGTATGAGCCAAATCTGGAAAATTTGGATGACTTGATTCGGATACTTGCAGAAAAGGATTGTCATGTGATTCTTGCGGATAACTCCGAAAAACGGCCTGTCACGCAAGAAATGCTGCAAACGCCCTGCACAATCCTTTCTCTGCACGGAAATCAGGGAATTGCCAAAGCACAAAATGATGCTATTCAATGCGCTCTGAAAAAAGGTGCAGAGTGTGTTGGCTTTTTTGACCAAGACAGCCGTATCGACGGAAAACTATTGGATGCGCTGCTTGCAGGATTGCAGAGGCACCCAGGAGCTGTTGTTGCGCCTGTGTCGGTGGAAGCGGATACCGGGCAGGAATACCCGTCAGCAGTACTTTGCAAGAACGGAATGTCGAGGGACGTTTTTTGCCTGCAAGAAAAGACAGATGTAAAGGTTGATTTGGTTATATCCTCCGGTACATTTGTGTGGAGCGATGCACTGCAGAAAATCGGCGGAATGGACGAGGACTTCTTCATTGATTTCGTGGACATTGAATGGTGTCTGCGCTGCAAAAAGAAGCAGGTGCCGATTTACGTTGTACCGAGCGCGGTAATGAAACACAAAATCGGGAATACAAGCTGTAAGGTGGGGCCGATTACGATTTCGGTACATAGCCCTTACCGAACCTATTATAAGGTTCGCAACAGCTTTCTGATGCGGAAAAAGGGTGTTTCGTTTCTTTTCCTGATGCAGCAGATTCTGCCGGCAGTCGTCTATAACCTCTTCTTGCTGTTTGATAAGGAGAAAGGCAAAGAATATAGGAAATTTTATTTTGCAGGGCTGCGGGACGGACTGCAAAATCGAACGGGGGAATACCATGAAACAAGAAGATAGCAAGATACGGGCCAGTGTATGCCTTGCCTGCTATAATGGTGCATTGTATATCCAAGAACAGTTGGATTCCATCCTACCCCAAATGCAGGATACTGATGAATTGATTGTTATCAATGATAACTCTACAGATGCCACTACGGAGATTTTGCAAAATATCAGTGATCCCCGCGTACATGTCTATCGAAATGATCCGAATTTAGGCGTGAATCGCTCGTTTGAAAAAGCAATTGGTTTAGCAAAAGGACGGTATATCCTGATGGCAGATCAGGATGATATATGGACGCCTGGACGACTGGAAAAAATGGTTAGCTGTTTGCAAAGTAAAAATGTTTTACTGGTTTCTGGCAACAGCACCTGTATCGACAAGAGCGGACAAGATATTGCGTTTGATCTTGGTAAATTGTTTGAAGCAGACAGTACTGCATACGGTAAAAATGTGTTACGCATTTTTACCGGCAAGGCTTACTATTTTGGCTGTTGTATGGCGTTTTCTGCAGAGTTGAAGGGGATTATCCTGCCATTCCCGAAAGATGTGGAATCTCATGATTTATGGATCGCAATGGCAGCTAATATGATGCATAGCAACCTGCATTTGGAAGACATAGTGCTGAAACGGAGGATTCATGGAAAAAATGCCAGCGTAATTCAGCGGGATCTGATGAGCAAAATACGCTCCAGAATTGTGTTTGCGCGTTCTTACATGGAATTGAAAAAGCGGATTCGAATTTTAAAATAAACTAGAAGGTAGTTCGATATACTTGGAATAGAAAAAAGTTTGATTTTGACTAGGCATTTTGCATACTGTTTAAGATGCAGCAAAAAAATGCAACAGAAAATGGATATTATATGAGCGACCAAGGGTATACGATCGACATTCAAGAACAGGCACGTTTGTTGGTAAAATAGTGGGCAGTTATTTTGGCCTGTACTATTGCTATGAGAATGGTGGGATTTGTGTTCGGTGTAAGTCATGGTCGCAGCCGCTTGCAATTTCAGCGGAGAAAAATGTCTCGACGACGATCTAGAAAGTACAGGGAAATCTCAACTTATTGATGGAAAAACTAATGAGAGCGAGGTAATTGTATTTACTGCGCCGGACGGAGTAGAAGATGTTGCGTCTGTGGTGAAGAACCATGCCATTGCTATGGCAGGAATGAACCGTAAAGTTTTAGTAATTGATGCAGAATCAAGAGATAAACAACTTTCCCGAAAGATGAAAATGGAAATGGCAGAAGGATTTTCTGAGTGGCTACAAGGAGATGCCAATCTGGAAGAAGAGATACGGAAAAATACGGATGGACAATTTGAAATCGTGCCCGCAGACAAGAAGCAACTCCAAGAGGGGTTACTGACAAGGAAAGAGGCGGAGACGCTAGTGAGAAATCTGGGAAGTCAGTATGACACTGTGTGCTAATTGTAGCATCTGCCTTAAAAAAACGGTTGATGCGCTTGTACTTGGTAAAATGGCATATGGTGTGGTAATGGTTCTTGTGGCCGAACAATCAAAAAACTGCAGAACTCATGAAGAGAAAATGGAAGCGGCAGGTGTGCCGATTTTAGGTGCGATTTTGAGTGGATACAATGTAACGACTAGTACAAAAAAGATGAGTGCTTACTAATATGTATGAAAGCCAGAAAAAGACTGGCATTAAATAAAAGACTTTCCCCGGAGTAAAAAAATGGTTTCTATGCGCAGTATTTTTGAATATTTATGGCAGAACCCTTACAGAGTCATCGGCTTTGTGGCGTGTTGCGCAATTTTGGCTGTCAGGACCTGGAGAGGTCGGAAGAAGGAATGTAAACGTCTTTGGGACAGAGTGGCGTTTCCAGCAATGGTGTGCGTGATTGCATTTATAAATCCTATTTCTACGCATTTACTTGTGAATCACTCCGAAGAAACGCAGGTCCTTCGATTCTTCTGGATTGCTCCGGTGTCGATTTTAATTGTGGCCGTGTTGGTTTCATTGCTGGGAGAAATCAAAAAGAATTATATAAAATACGCAGCGGTGATTGTAACCACTTGCTTGATTTTTGCATTGGGGGGACAATATCCGCATTTGCGTCAGAATACCTGGAAGAATATGTTTTTTAATCCGTATAAGATCCCGCCTATTATTGTAGATGTGTGTGATTATATTCTGCAGGATGATACAACGGAAGACAAATCATTGGCATTGACCATGCCGCTGAATCTTTGGGTGCGCCAGTATGCCCCGCAGATTCGGATGCAGTTTGCTTGGGGATCGCGTGCAACACCCGAGGTGGAAAGTGAAAAATTGTATCTTGCAATGACCCAGAGAGAGGGACAGGAGATGGACTTGAATGAAGTTTCGTTCTGGGCTAGGGAACTGAATATTACGTATGTTTTGCTGCCAAAAGATGCAGCATATATTGGTAGTATGGAGACAAATGGATACAGGGAAACAGCGGCTTTTCAACATGAAACAAGTGATGAAGGTGATGTGTACGGGAAAAGGTACCTACTGTATCGTATGGTGGAGGGAAGATAATGAGGATATTAGCGCAACCCGTTTTCCTTCTGGGATTCGCAGTATTTCTCCATGGTATTGGTTATGCGCTGTTCAGAAAACTCCAGCATGGCATTGCGACGTTAGAGGCTTTTCTTCATGGAATACAACATATTTGAATTGGGATGATGAGACCTGCTGCGCAAATTCGGTTGGAGCGTGGTATGCGGATCTTGTGAACCGGACGGCACTAGAATCGGGAAAGTTGAAAAAAGCATTTTACGATAAAAAATATGTTATAGCAGGTTGGTCAATTTTCAGCTTAATGCTGGCGGTTCTTACAGACATTTATCCGGCAGTGATTTACAGAATGCTCCTACCGATGATTAAAATTCCACTGACATATTCTATTTTCTATCGAATGATAAATAACCTTTTTATGCAGCAAACAAAAACGCTTCTCAGCGTAATCATCATACAAGCACTTATACTTCAGACGGAAGAACTTTCTGCAGGAACAAGCAGTGAATGGTGGTTCTTGGTCAATGCGTGGTCAGGAAAAGCTCTTTCGTTTAATGTCATGGTTTCACTGATTTTATGGTTGATATTTGAAATAGAGGATTGCGATAAGGAAGGTATGCGCAAAAAGACTTTTGGGGGTTCTATTTGTAGTCTGTTTTGCCTGTTGCTCAATTGCAGCTTCGCTGCTTGTGACAATTCCCATAACTTTAGCGCTTTGGGGAGGACTGTACTCAATTCGGACAAAAAGATGGAGAGATATTATAAATGTATGTGTGTGCGCAATTCCTGTAGCAGCGTGCGCATTGCCAGGGTAACGCTGCCCTAAGCATTTTTTCTTCTGAATTGTGAATAAGGCAGTGCTGATTGCCATTTGCTATTTCAATGCCAACAAAAATTGCTTGTTTAAACTTCAGCACTTTATTACGAGGGTAATCTTTGTGTTATGTAACATTGTTCACAGAAAGCTATCTGACAGAGTCAAGAAATTCATACTAAAAATATCTTTAGCAAAGAATGAACATTTAGGAAAATTCGAGAAGGTTGCAAACGATCTTCTTATAGATAAAACATCTTCCTTTGCAAATTCCTATAGAAATCTATGAAAAACGTAATAAGAAAAATGAGAAACTTGAAATTATAAATTAAGGAATTCGTAGAAAATATGAAGCATTGCATAAACAAATCTGAACAATCATCAAATCGTGTTCTAAAGGCCGGCATTGGATACACAATTGGAAATTATCTTCTAAAGGGTCTTTCTTTTTTTACAATTCCCCTTTTTACAAGACTTCTTACAACGCAGGATTATGGAAAATACAGCGTATTTTTGTCATACGAAGATATTGTTTTTGTGCTGATAGGATTTGCAATTCATAGCAGCTATAAAAATGCAAGGTATAAATATGGACTTTGCTCAGAAGGAACAAAAAAGGGAAAAGACTACTATGCTTATGTCTCGGCAACGATTTGCCTTATTCTTTGCAGCGCAGCTTGCTGGTTACTGGCAGTAAATTTATTTAGTAAGCCGCTTGAAAATTTGCTCCAGGTGGATCAAATTTGCCTTAATTTGTTAGTCCTATACGCATTTGGAAGTGCAATAATGACTTGCTATAATACGGATGCTGGACTTGATTATAAATATCAAAAATTTATAAAAATATCAGGCATTAATGCAGTACTTAACATATTGCTCTCGCTAATACTGATTTTACTTATATTCCCGAAGAATGGATATATCGGACGCGTTTTGGGCTCAACAACAGCTGTTGTGATTGTTGCAATCAGTATTGTAGTTGAATTTTTCCATAGGTCGAAACCAAGCAGAGATTCAGCACTATTAAAATGGGGAATTAAATATAGCGCTCCTATTATTCCACATGGACTTAGCCAAATTGTATTAAACCAGTTTGACCGTATTATGATTATGAAAATGGAGACGGAGGCAAAAGCTGGTATATACAGTTTTGCGTATAACATATATGCGCTTGTACAAGTTACAGCTGGCTCTTTAGATAATGTTTGGGGGCCATGGTTTTATCAAAAGAGAAAAGACGACGAAATAAACGCAATAAAAAAGTACAGTGGCTATTATGCTTTTTTTATGATGCTGTTTTCTAGTGCAATTATTTTTATATCACCGGAACTTATTAAACTACTAGGCAATAAGAGCTATTGGGATGCAATATATTGTGTAATACCTATTGTGGCGGGCGGTTATTTTTCCTTCTTATATACGATACCATCAAGCGTTGAATACTATCATGGTAAAACACAATATATTGCAAGCGGGACAGCCTTGGCAGCGGTTATGAACATTGGCATGAATTATATTTTCATTAGGCGATATGGATATATTGCGGCAGCATACACGACACTTGCAACGTATTTCCTTTACTTTTTGTTTCATTACTTGATCGCGATAAAAATAGAAGGGAAAAACTTGTTTTCCAACAATGTGATGGTTGGATGCACATTGGGGATACTTGTTGCCGTTGCACTAGGAAATGTCTTGATTAATTATGTGGGTATAAGAATTCTACTGGTGTTGCTATTAATCGCGATTGCATTAATTTATGAAGAAAAAGAAATTGGAATCATAAAGCACCGCGAAGAGGTAAAGAAAAATGAGCAATGAATTGACGTTAGAACAAATTCATGAAGTGACGCTGGAAACACTTCAAAGGTTTCATGAACTATGTGAAAAAGAGAAACTGAGGTATTACTTGGCCTATGGCACGTTGCTGGGAGCTGCTCGGCATCATGGATTTATTCCATGGGATGATGATGCAGATGTTTGGATGCCAAGAGAAGACTATAGCAGACTTTTAAATTATTGCAAAAACAACCCGGAAAAGATAAGCCCTTACAAACTTGCGACTCGCCAAACTGAAAAAAATTATTGCTTTGGGGTTGCAAGATTTTCGGATTGCCGATATAAATATGAACCAACGACAAAGGAAGAGCCAATAGATATTGGAGTTTTTGTGGACGTTTACCCATTAGATTCTTACGGAGATAACCAAAAACAAGCAAAAACGATTTTAAAGCATTTACAGAAAGAAAATAAAAAGATAGAAATATACGTGAATGGAAGGGGAAATTCATTTATAAAGTCATGCATAAAAATGCCGTGTCACATTTTATTACGACATTTTTATGGGAATGATTATCTTAAGAAGTTTGATACAGAAATACAAGAATATATAGAAAAAAATACAAAAAAAACAGACCGCTATGTAGGAATCCCGGTTTGGTCGGTAGCGAAGGTACCGGAACAATTTGAAAAAATCTGGTTTGATAATCGGGTGCTATTGGATTTTGAAGGGCACAAATTTTATGCTCCTGAGAATTGGAAAGAACTCTTAACTTATATTTACGGAGATTATATGGAACTTCCGCCTATTGAAAAACGTACACCTTACCATGGATATAAGATTACAATCAGATGAAAAGTTTGCAAAGGCAAACGAAAGAGTTTGTAAAAAAATATTTATTTAAGAATGGAACTTAGCATAAGCTAAAAAAGCCAATTGAAATAGCAAAGAACTTGGTGGCGGGGTAAGGCTAATCCTGTGGATGAAATAGTTACAATGAAAGAATTTCTTTGAACATACTACAGGGAGCACGTTTGTAGAGTTGGCAAGGAAAACGGTTTGTGAATACAGCTGGAGGGAATATTGTGAGAAAAATTGGAACAATTAGTTATAATATATACTGCAACTTTACAAACTATGGATCCGCTTTGCAGACGTGGGCGCTCCATCAGGCAATCAAAAAAATAGCCGGAAAAACCATTACTCCGGTTTTGGTTGATTATTGTCCTGAAGTTCTATCTGATAAAGATCCCCTGAATCCTTTTGCCAATATGTGGGATACAGATGAGGAATCACGAAAAATGTGTGAGCTTACATTACCGGCAATCCGAGAAAATTATCATAAATTTGAGCGATTTTATAATGAACGCTTTTCAAGAACAAGTAAAAAGTATGTGGCACAAAACTTCAATGATATTAGTGACGATGAGAAAATTTCTGGCTTTGTGTGCGGTAGCGATACGATTTTCTGCCCGGATGAGTTTGGAATTGATGACGGATACTACGCCAATTATGATTGTATGAAGGGGCATTCGGTAGCTTATGCGGCCAGTTTCGGAGATCCACATTTCACAGAAGAAACCTACGGTGTTCTAAATGATAGGCTTCAAAATTTTAAGGCTATTGGACTGAGAGAAAATTTGATGGTTCCTTATGTCGAAGAACATACAAATGTACCAGTACAGAAGGTGGTAGATCCGACGTTGTTGCTGACTGGCAGGGACTATGACACGATTGCAGAAGAACAGCTAGAAGATGATAAGTATCTTTTGCTTTATGCTCGCCGCTACAATCCAGACATGGAAACTTATGCAGAAACGCTAGCAGCAGCTAATGGGTGGAAAATCGTAGAAATTAGCCTTCGTGCTACAAACGTAGAAAAGCCAAATCATCGGATGTTCTACGAAGCCGGTGTGGAAGAATTTCTGTCACTTGTAAAGTACGCAGAATGTGTGATTACGAACTCCTTTCACGGCATGATTTTTGCGGTTCAATATTGCCGCCCATTCTATATCTTCTCACGTGAACAATGTGATACGAAAATTACGGAGTTGCTGGAACTTTTTGGACTTTCTGGTCGCATGTTGACACCTAAACAGCAAGAAAATCTTACTGCGCAACAAATTGATTATCAGGCGGTTCATAAAAGAATCGAGGAAGCAAGAAAAGAATCTCTTGACTTTCTGCGAATGGAACTATCTCTGTGCGAGTGATGGTGGGTGGAGCACAATGGCAGGCTATTTAGATGATAAGAAGAAAGAAAATTGCTATGGTTGCGAAGCTTGTGTGCAAATATGTCCGAAGGATGCATTGGACATGCAGGAAGATGATGAAGGGTTTCGCTATCCTGTTTTAAACGAAGAAGTATGTGTACGTTGTGGCTTATGCAATAAAGTATGCCCCCATGAAAATATGCCTGTTCGCTACGAAAATGATAAGTATGTATTTGGTGGATATATAAAAGATGAAAATACTCGTTTCGAAAGCACAAGCGGAGGCGCATTTTCAGCGATTGTAGACACTTTCTGTGATGACAATTACGTGATTTTTGGGGCGGAAGCGAAAGGACTTTCCGTTTGGCACAGTTATATCACAGACAAAAAGGATCTTTCAAAATTCAGAAAGTCAAAATACTCCCAGAGTAAAATGGGAAAATCTTATCAACAAACAAAAGAATTCCTAAAGATGGGAAAAAAAGTGTTGTTTTCGGGAACACCATGTCAGATTGCTGGCCTGAAATCTTTTCTTGGAAGCACGAATCAGGACAACTTATTAACGGTTGAAGTAATTTGTGAAGGGGTTCCGAGTCCTCTATATGTCCGAAAATGTGAACAGTCTCTAATCAAGAAATTTGGCGCTTATATTGAATGTTTGGATTACCGTTATAAAGGAAAAACACTGTTTGGAAATTTCAAATGGGATTTTCAGGTAATGAAAGCAAAAACCTCCAATAATTGGGGGGCGCTGGGACTTCGAAGTGATGAGGACAACTGTAATGATTAAAAAAGAAAACAAGAAAATTGTGATTGAAAAGGATCGCTGGTTCAATCCATTTTGGTCAATCTGGCTGCAACACTTAATGAGTCGTCCCTCCTGTTATGAGTGCCCTTTTGCAACAACAGAAAGAACTGCAGACATATCTCTTGGGGATTTGTGGGGGGTGCATCTTTATTGCCCTGAATTATATGGGAAAAATGGAGGGGCATCTTTAGCGGTTGCTAATACTGAAAAGGGGAAAACAATACTTAAAGCTGCGGAGACTCAAATGTATGGACATGAGTTGAAATTTGAGGATGCTCTAAAATACCAGTCTCCGATGAGAAAACATATTGATATGAATCCAGAGAGAGCGCGGTTTATGAAGGACCTCAAAGGAGACATGAGCGTTGAAAAAATCAATAAGAAGTGGGCGACGAAGCCAACTCTGAAACTGCTTTATCAAAAGTACGTGTGGGGCAATCGACAGAAAGTGTGGCTTTGGAACTTACTCCATAAAAAATGAAAAAGGAGAAATGAAGATGCTTAATTTTACAGTTGGTCCAGTAATGTCAGACGATGTGGTGCGTGCTGTTGGTGCGGAACAAGTCCCATATTTCAGAACTTCAGAGTTCTCTTCAATTATGCTTGAAAACGAGAAGTTGATGAAGAAGTTTGCTAAAGCTGGCGATGACGCCCGAACGGTGTTTATTACTGGTTCTGGTACGGCTTCTATGGAAGCTACAGTTATGAATGTCTTTGACAAGACAGACAAAGTGTTGGTCGTAAATGGGGGAAGCTTTGGTCATCGCTTTGTTGAACTGTGCCAGATTCATGATATTCCGTATGAGGAAATCAAACTCGAACCAGGGAAAGCATTGAAGACTGAGCAATTGGCTGCGTATAATAATAAGGGGTTTACAGGATTTTTGGTCAATGCACATGAAACATCGACGGGTGTTCACTATGATATGGAAATGATTAGTGAATTCTGCAAAAGGAATAGTCTTTTTTTGGTTGTAGATGCAATCAGTTCTTTCTTGGCGGATGATTTTGACATGAAAGGACTGGGTGTGCAGGTAATGATTACAGGCTCGCAGAAAGCATTGGCTTGCCCCCCCGGAGTATCGATTATAGTTCTTTCTCATGAAGCGGTTGAGCGCATTGAAAAACATGATGTAAAGTGCATGTACCTGGATTTGAAGTCGGCACTTAAAAATGGGGAGCGAGGACAGACACCTTTCACGCCAGCTGTCGGAACACTGCGCCAAATTAATGCACGCCTGAAAGAAATTGAAGCTGCAGGCGGCGTTGAGGCGGAAACAAAGAAAATTGCAGAACTGGCTCAGGATTTCAGAAAAAAAATTCAAGGATTTCCATTCGAGATTGTTTCTGAGTCGATGTCCAATGCGGTTACACCACTACACCCGCTGCATGTGTCAGCCTATGAGATATTTATTAGGCTCAAAAATGAATATGGTATTTGGATTTGTCCCAATGGTGGAGAAATGAAAGAAAAAATCTTCCGCGTAGGCCACATTGGCGCATTGACGAAAGAAGATAATACTACCCTTGTAGATGCTTTTAAGGATTTGCAGAAGCGTGGGCTTCTTTAATTGATATGGAAGGAAGCAAGATATGGTAAAGGTTATTACGTATGGTACTTACGACTTGCTTCACTATGGTCATATCAAGCTTTTAGAACGCGCGAAAGCACTGGGTGATTATTTGATTGTAGGCGTTACGGCAGACGACTATGATAAAACGCGCGGAAAAATAAATGTGCAACAATCTCTAATGGAGCGTATTGAAGCTGTACGCGCCACAGGGCTTGCGGATAAGATCATTGTTGAAGAATATGAGGGCCAGAAAATAGACGATATTCGCAGGTATGATGTAGATATATTTACGGTTGGCTCTGACTGGATCGGAAAATTCGATTACTTAAATGAATATTGTAAGGTGGTGTATCTACCGAGAACAGAGGGAATCTCTAGCTCCGAAGTTCGTAGCGAACAGTACAAACTGCGCATGGGAATTGTTGGAAGAGCTGCTTTTAGAACAAAGTTTGTGACAGAGTCCAAGTATGTAAACGGTGTAGAAGTGATTGGCGTATGTGTGCCTCAGAAAAGCGTGGAATCTGAATATGGCAAAATGTTCTTTACTGAAAATTATGAGGAACTTCTCGAAAAGGTTGATGCAGTATATATCATATCTAAACCAGAAAAGCACTATGAGGATGTAAAAAAAGCACTTCTAAAAGGAAAACATGTTTTATGCGAATCTCCTATCGCGTTAAAAGAATCGGAATGTGAAGAGCTGTATGCATTTGCTAAAGAGCGAGGATTGGTTCTTATGGATGCCATAAAAACAGCCTATTCAACAGCATACGAAAGACTGGTTCTTCTTGCAAAATCAGGGAAAATTGGAAAGGTTGTTTCCGTTGATGCAGTGTGTACTAGTCTACGGGATGGAATTTCAATTGCTGGAACTGATTTGACTCAGAAATGGAATAGCATGTGCGGCTGGGCTCCAATTGCATTGTTACCGGTTTTTCAAATCCTTGGAACAGATTACAACAAAAAAATCATTACAACAAAATTTTTGGATAAATCAGTCAATATGGATGCCTTTACGAAAATCGACTTTACATACGATGATGCTGTTGCGTCAATCAAAGTTGCAAAGGCAGCGAAATCTGAGGGTGAGTTGATTGTGACGGGAACTACAGGATACATCTATGTCCCGGCGCCTTGGTGGAAAACGGACTATTTCGAAGTACGATATGAAAATCCAGAGAACAATAGAAGGTTTTTTTATCAACTTGATGGTGAGGGAATTCGATATGAAATCGTATCATTTTCAAAGCAAATTGAAAATGGACGAAACATGAGTGTGGTTTCAAATATGGTGTCGATGAATATTGTGAAGATTATTGAAGATTTTAATTCTCGGACCGATGTCATAGAAATAGGTGAAAGAAATGTCTGACATTGTTGAATTAACAAAAGAGCAGCTTCGACAGCTTCAATTGATAGACTTGGAGATGATGATTGAAGTGGATAGAATCTGTAGAAAAAACGGAATAAAGTATTCCCTTTCGGGAGGAACACTTTTAGGGGCGATAAGGCATAAGGGGTTCATCCCATGGGATGATGATGCGGATATAATGTTTACGCATGAAGAGTATGAGCAGTTCTACCGTGCATGTAAAAGTGATTTGGATACAGCAAGGTTCTTCCTTCAAGATTTTAGAACGGATTCAGGGTATCGGTGGGGATACGGAAAACTGCGGAGACGGAATACAGAGTACATAAAGCGAGGACAGGAACATCTGGAGCAAAAAACGGGGGTCTGTATCGATTTATTTGAGTATCAGTATCTTCCTGACAACTTGCTGGCAAGAAAAATATATCAGGCAAAGATGTTTTGCTTAAGAAAAGTGATGTACTCATCGCTGGGAAAATTTGCGGAGAAAAACTTTGCTTTGCGGTTGTGGTATAGGCTGCTTGAATTGATTCCAATCCGTGTCGTTCATGATATTAGGTTGCATGATTTAGACAGAGCAAATGATTTGAACAGTAATAAAATGTCATGTGAAATGTTTCCGGATCCGGCGAAAAAAGACGGTATAGACACCAATATTTTTAAGAAATATGTGGACGTAGAATTTGAAGGAATGTCTTTTATGGCAACAAGGGAATATGACAAATATCTGACGGTCTCTTATGGAAATTATATGCAACTTCCTCCTGAAGAAAAAAGGAAGGGCGTTATGAACGCTGTGCAATACAAGCTTATCCCGGTAGAGTATTCTGATTTGTACAGAAGATATAAAGAAAAAAGTAAGTGACTCTCCCTAAGAGAAATGAGAAAACGATTTGGCTGCCGCACTTTGAACCGAACCCCGTCAAGAGGACAATGAAATAAGATATTTGCTACCAAGTCTCGTTTGCCTACACAACATGCTGTCTACACAGAATATGGTTTTCAGTTCCGGGACTGGTGGGAGGAGCCATCGTGATGAATGCAGGTGGTGGCATTGAAGAACTTGCTTTTGATGCTGGAACAGAAGAAGATTTTAAGAAGAAGCGTGACAGTCGCATTCAGTTTTGTAAAAAATATCAAGACAACGGGAAGCAGAATTTTGGTTCTGCCTTTTGTACATTTGATCCTTATGTTATGGAAATAATCCGAAGAGTGCCTTTTGGAAAGAAAAAATGTTCACTTTTCCAAATAAACTGGAAATTGGATTGTAAATGAAAAAGAAGGAACTTTTAAGGATGTATGTAGCTGTATGGAAAAAGCGGAAAAACTTCATGCCTTGCTAGGGAAAAAATGCATGCCGGATGTTATTATTTGGAAGTGATTTGCGGCGGCGGGAGAAAGATTAATGAAAAAGGAGAAGTACATGAACGATCAGGGATATACTATTGATATTCAAGAATTGGCGTATTTGCTGGTGAAAAGGTGGTATTTAATTCTGGGATGTACTGTTATTATGGGAATTGTGGGTTATGCATTTGGTACTAACAGTGATCAATATACAGCGACGCAAACCCTTGTAATTACGCCATCGAAAGATACTTTAACAGCCGTTTCGAGGGTGCAAGGCGATTCGTTGATTATTGATGGTAAGACATATGATCTTACCATAGAACAGAACAGTACGAAAGAGAGCGCAACCGATCGCTTGACGGCATCAAAGCAGTTGGCACCGATATTCGAGTCTGTTTTGACGAGCGATGCTATTCTACAACAAGTGGTAGATGATCTTGACAGTATGACGGTGGAAGCGTTGAAAAATATGATTACTGTAAGTACAGATGCTACACCTATGGTGGTCGTGACAGTTAAGGGAGAAACAGAGTCCACGGTTAGTACGATATGTGAAAAATTGGTAACAACAGGTATTAAAAAGTTCCCAGAGATTGCAGAAGCGGAAAGTGTGACCCAACTGGGAGAAATGAGCGTAAAGTATGCGGGTGCTACTTCGAATACGAAGAAGAATGCACTTATCTTTGCGGTTTTAGGTTTCGTGTTAAGTGTTGTAGTTGTGATTGTACGTCGCTTGACAGACGATACCGTGCGCACAGGTAGTGATATTGTTAACGGATTGGGAATGGAAGTTTTGGGGGTTATTCCGACAGAGGAGGGAAAAAGGCGTGTTTAAAATAGAGCAAAGTGCTGTGCGGGAAGGTATGAGCGCAAAAAGTATGATTATGGAAGCCTACCGTGCTCTTGGAGCAAATTTAGTTAACCAAATCGGCAAAGAAAAGAGCGGTATAGTTGTATTTGCAGCTCCTGATGAAAAAACGAATTCGGTGTCTGTTGTACAGAACCTTGCTTTTGTTATGATGGAAATGGGGCGAAAAGTACTCGTAATTGATGCGGAATTGAGGAATAAAGCACTTACTCGAGAGTCGAACAAAGAAACTGCAGAGGGGTTCGCTGAATGGCTTCTGGGTGAGACATCCTTGCAGGGCGCGACACAAAAAGACGCAATGCGACATTTTGAAATAATGCCTGCAGGGAAGAAGCCGATTCCGGCTGGAATGTTGGCGAGGAAAGAAATCGAGAATGCGGTTCAAAGCTTGAAAGATGTGTACGACTGCGTGTTGGTTTTGACATCTGCAATGGATGAAACAGCGGATGCATTGATGCTGGGGCAGGTGGTAGATGGGGCGGTAATAGTTCTTACGGCAGGAAAATCCCGAAAACAGGTTGCAGAATTGGCAAAAGAAAAGTTGGAAGTAGCGGGTGTGAAGGTTTTCGGAGCAATTTTAAGTGAGTATGATGTGAAAACCAGCACAAAGCTAGATGGGTATTACTACATGTATAAGGGCCGGGGCAAGAGCGCCGACATAAGATAAGCAAACTGCTCCCGGAGGAAAAATGGTTTCGATGCGCAGCATTTTGAGTGCCTGTGGCGTGATCCTTACAGGGGTCATTGGCTTTGTAGGATGCTGCATAATTTTGACTATCAGTGTACGGAAGGCGGCGAAAGTAGAATGGGAACGGCTTGCTGTTCCGGCGTTATTGTGTGTAACTATATTTATTAATCTAGTTACAACACGCATTCTCGTAAAACGATCAGAGAAAACACAGTTTCTTCGTTTTTTCTGGATTGCGCCGGTATCACCCACGATTACGGCGACATTGGTATGTCTTCTGGAGAAAATTGTGTATGGAAAAGAATATCTGCTATACTGTTTGACGGAGGAACAACAGGAATGAAAATATTGGCATTACCGATTTTCCTTCTGGTTTTTGCGGTGATTCCGTATGGCATAGGCTATGCGCTTTTTGGAAAGATAAGGCATGGAATAGCAACAATAGGAGGCTTTTTTTTCAGCCTCGCTATATTTGAGATGCTAATGCTGCTTTTTCATGTTACGATGGGAAGTCTGCGTGCTATGACGTTCCTTTGGTGCGCAATTTGTGGAAGCGTATCTTTATACGGTTGGCACATGTCTAAAAAAGATGGTGTCGCATTATGTGGAAAATTGGAAAAACCCTCTGATAGGGTGGAAATGATGCTGTGCGTGGCCGTGTTGTTCTTAGTTGCATTGACTACGGCAAATACAGTTTGGAATACGACGTATTTGAATTGGGATGACCAAACATATTGTGCAAACGCGGTGGGATCTTGGTATGCGGATCTTGTAAATAGAACCGCCCCGGAGTCAGGACAGTTGAAGGAAGCGTTTTACGATAAAAAATATGTAATAGCTGGATGGCCTATTTTCAGCGCAGTATTGGCTGTACTTACAGACATACATCCTGCAATAATTTATAGAACGATTTTGCCCTTAATAGAAATTCCATTGGCCTATTTTATTATTTACCAAATACTCTACAACGTTTTAAGTGGGAATATAAAAAAAACACTTTTAAGCATTGTTATTGTACAGATGCTCATCTTTCAGACGGCTGAACTTTCGGCCGGTACAAGCAGGGAGTGGTGGTTCCTAGTCAATACTTGGTCAGGAAAGGCACTTTCGTTTAATATTATGATTCCATTAATCTTGTGGTTAATGTTCGAAATAGAGGACTGCAATGATGAAAAAAGAAGAAAAAAATTATGGAGAGTACAGTTTGTAATCTGCTTTGCGTGTTGTTCGATTGCGGCATCGTTATTTATGACGGTTCCTGTTACATTGGCGATTTGGGGTAGCTTATACTTGATTCGAACAAAGAGGTGGAAAGAATTTGTGGATGTGTGCATTTGCGCGCTTCCAACGGTTATTTGCGCACTGTGGACACTGCATTGAAACAAAAAGGGGCTGCTGCACATCATTCGGGTGGAAAGTGCAACAGCGTCCCTAAAAATTCGACGTATATGTTAGTGCCGACCTATTCTGTCGGGAAAAATACTCCGCCTGTGACAGTAAATCATTTGGCAAAAGTTGTACCTGGCGAGCTTTGCAAAGATTTCTTGGCAAATAAAGTCGACTTTTTTTGAGTGAGACAAAGCAAAGCCCCGCCACCTATAAATCTGCAACAAAATGATGTTATTATCTGGGATAAGGTACTTTTGTGTGCGATATTACAGCAGCTTACTCCCCAGCGCGCGGCTTGTGCGGGAGAGGGAGAGGTTGGCAAGCTCCTGATTGTCCAGCGTGTAGCGCAGGACGAGGACGTTCGCCACAAAGAGGACGGCCAGCTTGACCGGCATGCTGCCGGAGTCGAGCGGGCTTTCTTTGGCACCGCACAGGAGCACGACATCGGCCAGCGCTGCGCCGGGGGCGTCGCTGTAGTGGGTGAGCAGGATGACCTTGGCACCGTTCTCCCTGGCCAGATGCAGCGAGTCCATCATGTCCCGCGTTGCGCCGGAGTAGGAGACAAAGACCACGACGTCCTCGGGGCCCATCAGGCTGGCGGCGATGGCCTGCATGTGGCTGTCGCCTGCCGTGCGGAACTTGGTGGAGAGCATCGAGAACCGTGCCCAGATGTCGCAGGCCAGTATATAGCTGCCGCCCTGCCCGAAAAAGAATACCTGCCGTGCCCGCTGCAAAAGCGTGGCCGCGCGGTCCACCGACTCGGGGTCCAGTGCGCTGCGGGTGCCGTTCAGTGCCTCGATGGCGGTGTTGTAGGCGTGGGTGCAGAGCGTCTGGGTGTCGACGCCCGGCTCCAGCTTGAGCGAGACCGGCATCGCCGTGGCCGTGGCCTTTGCCAGCGCGATTTTCATCTCGTTATAGCCGTCAAAGCCCAAGGCGCGGCAGAAACGGAAAATCGTAGCCTCTGCCACACCGCAGGCTTTTGCCAGCGATGAGATCGACAGGTATTGTGCGTCCTCTGCGTGCTGCATAAGGTAATCCGCAACGATGATGCCGGATTTCGTCAGGCTGTCGCGCTTGGTGCGCAGCATATCCCAAAAACTTTGCTCTGCCATGATGGAGGGTCCTTTCTACTGTGGTGTGTTGCGGAACTTGGCCCCCTCTGCGAGGGGGCTCCGCCCGCAGGCGGTGGGGGAGAGAACTGTGCCATTGCCTGAACAGATAACCGCAAGGTTCTCTCCCTCCGGCCCTGCGGGGCCACCTCCCTCGCAGAGGGAGGCAAGAAGAGTAGCCGCTGCTATTACTTATAATGTATCCCCAGTCAGCTCCTTTTGCAAGGCTTTGGCCAGGACTTTGTGGGACTGGACGGTCATGTGCATGCCGTCAAGGGGCGAGCAGCCCGCGCCGGGCAGTTTGTTGGCGTCCAGGAACCGCACATTGGCGATGTCCTTCAGCATCGGCTCCAGCTGGGCGGCAATGCCGGCGCAGCGTTCATGGCAGCCGGTGCCCATGGCATCTTTAAAAATCAGGTGGTCGTACTCCGGCGTGATGGACGGCGGAACGATGACGAGCACGTCCGGCCTGGCGTTGTCGCGCCAGCATTCGGTGTGCAGGGCTTTTTTGACGAGCCGCACGATGCCCTGAGAGATCAGATAGGAATTGCAGCCGAACCGCTCCTTGCTGTCGTTCGTGCCCAGCATGATCGTCACGGTGTCCAGCGGCGCGTGGCTCATCAGGATCGGCGTGATGACCCGCAGCCCGTTCATACCTTCTGTAATAGGGTCGTCAAACACGGCGGTGCGCCCGGGCAGCCCCTCCTCGACCACGCTCCAGCCGTCGCCCAGCAGGTCCTGCAGCACCATCGGGTAGCGCTCATCGTCGCCGTAGCGCCCGTCGCGGGCAGGGTCATAGCCGTAGGTGTTGGAATCGCCGAAGCAGAGCACCCGGCGGCGGGTCATATTTTCATAATTCATAAAAAAGGCTCCCTTTCTTAAAAATGAAAAGTTATTTCGCTCCTTCCATTATATAGGGAAATACCCGCGCTTGCAAGAGGCTCTTTCCCGGAAAAAACGGCCTGTTTTTGTGCAAATGTGCAAAAATCGAGACGGATTGCGTGAAAAGGATATTTCATTTTGACATCTTGTGATTTTTTGACAACAGGCGTATCCTACTACCAAAGCAAAGGCGCTTACCCGTAAATGTAACGGGTGAGCGCCTTTTTGCTTTACAGCACCAAAGCGCGCGCGATAGAAAGTTTTCAAAGGTAAAAGTTGTTTTCATTTTGTAATAAATCAAAAAAGAGGCGATTTTCCCATGAAAATCAAGAAAAACCGATAAAAACGCATGTATTTTGCAACTATGTGGATGGGATTTGTGCAGCATGTACAAAAACGACAGTTTTTCTTGGCTATTTCACCTCTGGACAAAATGAAAAAAGTTTTCTAAAATAGAGGCATCACGAGGGACACAGAACGAAGATGCCCCACAAAGGCCGAAAGGCAAAAAAGGAGAAAAACCTATGAAGAAGCAAGTTTCCGCGATCCTGGCCGCCAGCATGGCAGCCAGCATGCTCGTCGCCTGCGGCGGCTCCACTTCCAGCGCAGCGACCTCTACCGCAACTGCTGAGAGCACCTCTACCGCCTCCAGCGAGGCCGCTCCCGCGGAGTCCACCGCCGATGCCGGTCAGGCTGCTGACATTACGCTGTGGACCTATCCCATCGGCAAGTGGGGCGATTCCGAGTCCGTTGATGCGCTGCTGGCAGACTTCAACGCCCAGTATCCTGACATCCACGTCACCGTCGAGTACCTCGACTACACCAACGGCGACGACCAGGTCAACACCGCTATCGAGGGCGGCAGCGCACCTGACATCGTCATGGAAGGACCCGAGCGTCTGGTTGCCAACTGGGGCGCCAAGGGCCTGATGGCCGATCTGAGCGACCTGTGGACCGACGACCAGAAGGCCGACATCAGCGCCAGCGTTGAGGCTGCCTGCAAGGATTCCTCCGGCGCTTACTACGAGTTCCCGCTCTGCATGACCGCGCACTGCATGGCCATCAACAAGACCGTGTTTGAGGCTGCCGGTGCTATGCAGTATGTCGATGCCGAGAACCACACCTGGACCACCGACAACTTCCTGAAGGCTGTGCAGGCCGTCTACGACTCCGGCAAGACCGACGTCGGCGCGATCTACTGCAGCGGCCAGGGCGGCGACCAGGGCACCCGCGCCATCATCAACAACATGTACGGCGGCACCTTCACCGATGCAGCCCACACCAAGTACACCGCTGATTCTGCCGAGAACGTCAAGGCAATCGAGACCCTGTACAACCAGGACGGCATCAACTTTGACGCCTCCATCAACGGCGGCGAGGAGATCACCCTCTTCCGCAACGGCACCCTGCAGATGGCCTTCTGCTGGAACATCGCCCAGCAGACCAACGCTGATAACAGCGCAGCCGGCACGACCAACAGCGGCGACGACATCCTGTTCATGGCGTTCCCGACTGAGTCCGGCGACCCCGCACTGTGCGGCGGCATCTGGGGCTTCGGCGTGTTTGACAACGGCGACGAGAACAAGATCGCTGCCTCCAAGACCTTCATCAACTTCATGGCCAACTCTGACGAGACCGCAAAGGCCGTCAAGACCTCTACTTACTTCTCCGTCAAGAACTCTCTGTCCGACCTGTACAAGGACGACGAGGTCATGAACGAGTACCAGAAGCTCATGCCTTACCTGGGCGACTACTATCAGGTCACTCCCGGCTGGGCCGAGGCTCGTACCGCTTGGTGGAACATGCTGCAGCAGGTTGGCCAGGGCACTGACGTGACCACCGCCGTTACCGAGTTCTGCAACACCGCCAACGCAGCGGCTAGCGCATCCTGAACCTCCTGAAAAAACCTCCGGTTTGTAACTAAACCCCACGGCGTCCGACCTCTGACCTGAAACGCAGCGGTGGGACGCCACTTTTATCGAATGAACCCGTGACTTTAAAACAGAAGGGAGCGATCCTCTTGGCACATACCGCAGTTGCCAAAAAGCAGAGCGAGCCGAAGATGAGCCGCGCGCTTGTCCGGCAGGAGACCATCGCCGGTTACCTGTTCCTGCTGCCCAGCCTCATCTTCTTTATCGGCTTTGTCATCTATCCCATGGTGATGTGCATCTTCACCAGCTTCTTTGACTCCAGTATGAACCGCGCCGATGTGTTCATCGGCCTGCAGAACTATGTGGAGCTGTTCCACGACAGCGTCTTTCTGGGCGCACTGCGCAACACGCTGATCATTGTTGTCGTGTCGGTGCCCATCACCTGCATCTTCTCGCTGTGGGTGGCGTCCGCCATCGTCAACATGCCGCCGTGGGCGACCTCGCTGTTCCGCGTCATCTTCTATCTGCCCGTCGTCACCGGCTCTGTCGCTGTTACCGTCGTGTGGAAGTGGATGTTCAACAACTACTACGGCATCTTCAACTATCTGGGCAAGTCGATGGGCCTCCTTGACCAGAACATCAACTGGCTGGGCGATACCCGCTACGCGCTGGCCTGCATCATCCTGATCCTGCTCACGACCTCCGTCGGCCAGCCCATCGTGCTGTATGTCTCTGCGCTCGGCAACGTGGACCAGTCCCTGGTCGAGGCCGCTGAGGTGGACGGTGCTACGAAGCTGCAGGCCTTCTGGAAGATCAAGTGGCCGCAGATCATGCCCACCACGCTGTACATCCTGGTCATCACGACGATCAACTCCTTCCAGTGCTTCGCGCTGATCCAGCTGCTGACGTCCGGCGGCCCGAACCACTCCACCGATACCATCATGTACTACATCTACTACACAGCCTTCAAGCTGTACCGCTACGGCTACGGCAACGCGATGGGCGTTATCCTCGCCATCATGATCGCCGTTCTGTCCGCTGTGCAGTTCAAGGTCACGCGGTCTGATTAAGTAAGGAGGGAAATGACTATGGATACCAAAAAGAAAAAAAAGAAGATTTCCCCCTACATGGTGTTCAGCACCATCGTCATCATCCTGCTGGCCATCGCGTTCGCGTTCCCGCTGTACTGGATCCTGACGGGCTCCTTTAAGACGCAGATCTCCATCAACTCCACCACCCCTGAATGGTGGCCGAGCGAGTGGGTCATGACGAACTATGACAAGCTGTTCAGCCGCCAGAAGTCCCCGCTGTGGGAGTTCGCGGTGCCGTTCAGCAGCCACTTCAGCGCGGACGGCAAGGACATCATCTGGTGGGCCGGTCCCCAGGTGCCCGCCGCTGTGCGCTGGCTCATCAACACGGTCTTTATGGCTGTTGCCTCGATGATCCTGACCTGCATCACCTCCGCCATGGCAGGCTATGCGCTGGCCAAAAAGCGCTTTGTGGGCCGCAGCATCCTCTTTACCCTGATCGTCTGCGCCATGGCGCTGCCGAAGCAGGTCATCCTGATCCCCCTGCTGCGCGAGATGAGCAGCCTGCAGCTCTACAACACGATCTGGGCGGTCATCTTCCCCATCGTCGGCTGGCCGTTCGGTGTATTCCTGATGAAGCAGTTCAGTGAGGGCATCCCCGGCGAGATGCTGGAGGCCGCCCGCATCGACGGCGCGAGCGAGGCCAAGACCTTTGTCCGCATTGCGCTGCCCATGATCAAGCCGGGCATCGGCGCACTGGCCATTTTTACCTTCATCAACAGCTGGAACGATTACTTCATGCAGTTGATCATGCTGTCCAGCACCAGCAAGCTGACGATCTCTCTTGGTATCGCCAAGCTGCAGGCCGAGAACTCCACCGACTACGGCCTGATCATGGCCGGTGCCGCGCTGGCAGCCGTGCCCATCATCATCGTGTTCCTGGCCTTCCAGAAGTACTTCACGAAGGGCATCACGATGGGCGCTGTCAAGGGCTAAAAATGCAAAACGGGGTGTTATGGCGGGGTTCTCTCCCCCAGTCGCTGCGGCGACAGCCCCCTCGCAGAGGGGGCCAAGGGGGTCTTGCCTCCCTCTGCGAGGGAGGTGCCGCCCGCAGGCGGCGGAGGGAGAGAACCTTGCCATTGCCCGAAGCCTACCCGTACAGAAAAGCCTTCCCCCTTGGGGGAAGGTGTCTGTGGCCCCGACCACAGACGGATGAGAGGCAGCCTGCCGGAGATTGCCCGCAAACGGGCCGTGTCAGCAGGCTCCGCCCTCATCAGTCACCTTCGGTGACAGCTTCCCCCT
>UMKM01030683.1_pt1 | contig 33397 bp, 46 predicted proteins | sample 1966331 | NCBI WGS metagenome assembly UMKM01 (sample SAMEA4836176, study PRJEB28245) | human gut metagenome | biome: gut microbiome; material: fecal sample | place: Denmark | collected 2008 | reverse complement strand
GGGGAGCCACTCGGTCAGGTCTTCCTCATGGCTTAAATTGGAGCCGGAAAACATACGGCCGATAAGGTTGGCTGCCGAGAGAATTGTTTTGTCGGTCCAACTCATGTCGTAGTCTGACATCTGGACACGGTTCGCCATCGAGCGGCTGTTGCCGGAATCGATGTGCTGAGACTTGGGCGCATTGAAGGTCACGTTCATGCGCACAGTGACACCGGATTCTACCACCGCCATCAGACGGTGCTGACCATCGACCAACGTGCCATCGGTGGCAATCGCAATGCCCTGATGAGTCGTGTCCCAGTGACCCTCGCGCATATCCTTTGCCATTTTCTTGACCTTGGCAAAGTTCACGTTGCGGTTATTGGTGTTCTTCTCCAGCCACTGCTTTGCCAGTGCGGGCGTAACGACATAGCCGTCACGAGTATGCCGTTCAAAATTATAACGTCCCATTGTGATTCCTTCCTGCCTTATAGGCATGTAATATGACTGATTTATATTTACTGTGATTTGTCGATGAATGAGATGGATTAGATGACGGGCTTTTCCGCAGAATACTGCCGATTGACCAGTTCCTGTGTACTCATGGCGCAGAGCCCTGCATCAGCGGCCGCGTCAACCGCCTTGAAGTAGTCATCCACAAAGAGAATTTGGGAAGGCTCCAAGCCATAGACTTTAGCAAACATCTGCATAACGGTCACTTTGCGTTCCGGGCTGGATGTGCCCAGCATGTCATGGAACTGACCCGGAAAGTGCATCTCAAGCCACTGCTTTTTGAACGGCAGCGTGATGCTGTCCTGCACAAAAGAGATGCAGTATTTCGGAATGTCGGGGCAGCTCTCAAGGAAGTGCTGGATGAGGTCATTTGGCTCACCGATTTCATCAAAGATTCGGTAGCCGTCCTTCGTTTCTTTTTCCCGGCGCAGGAGCCGTTCTCTATGTGCTTCTCCCGTAGCGTCGAGCCGATGTTCCCGATAATGGATGAGCAAGGTGTCATCAAAATCGAAGAACATCATCTTGATTTTGGAAAGGTTCATGTTGCTTTCTCCTTTACTTATAGCTGATTTCATGGCTCACAACATCTGATTCTGTCAGAAAGACATCACTGTAGTCGTCATCATCCGTTCCGGCGCAGACCCGGTGTTCATACGGCATGGAGCCTTCTTGCTCCACATCGATGCGCCAGATACCGTCGGTGTAGTGGACGAACAAAACCGTGTCATCTTCCAGAAAGAGCCAGACACCAGCCACATCATAGCAGCCGATTTCATCCTCTGTATAATTTGAATTGTCCAAGCAGACGAGGTCGTCACTCGAACCGTAGATTTTGACCATCATATATCTTCCTGCTTTACTTCACGATGCGGTCTTTTACCGCAGCTTCTGCCTCTGCGTACTGCCGAGCATGACTTTTGGCTTCCACCAGCAGAACATCCTGCTCAACCTGAAGCACTGCCTGCATTGAGGTGTGCTGTTTCCGCTTTGCACGTGAAACGGCATACTGCCTGACCGCCTGGCGGATAGCTGCGTTTGTGTGTTGGGTGCTGGCGGTTTCCTCATGCGAGAAGTCCCTATCTGTACCTCCTTGAAGATTAGACTCGGTTACAGTCTTGGCAAACTCAATAGATGTCGTCATAGCTGCCTCCGATTCCGGCCCAAAGAGCTTCATCACTCAAGTCGTTGCGCGGGCACTTAATAATGCCCGCTTCTCTTAAAATTTTTCTTGCTTCATTTGGCGTTAATCCATATTGCTTGGCAAGATTCGATAGAGACTGATTTGGAATAGCTCTGGCTTGGGCAATCAATCGTCTTTTCCGCTCGGCCCAATCGATTTCGGATTTCTTTGTTTTGGGTGCAGAGCGAACGGTTCTCTCGAAGTTGATTTCGAGGTCTTTTTGGTACTTCTTCGCGATTGCCTGAATGCCGCTGCTGGTCATGCCCCACTTTTCGGCAATTTTGATGTAAGGCACACCGTTTATGTAATCTTCGTAGATTTTCTTGTTCCTGGCACGCTTTGCCTGTGTGTTTTTCTGCCAGTTTAAGCGCGTCTTTTCCAAACCGTATTCAGAGTCTGAGCGAAGGATTTGTACAATCCTATAGCCAGTCACCCCGTATTTATCAGCCAAATCCACGACGCACACGCCATCCATATAATCTCGGTAAATCGCGTCATTACGTTCTTTCAAGGATTCATGGACGTCGTTATGTCTTGGCTTCATCTTAGTATCGCTATTTCCCATCACAGACCTCCAAACGAAAGCTGCTCGCCCGTGGTCTGAGGCTTTGCTTCACTCTTTTCTTTCTTCTTGGAACCAAAACTGCCACCGTTGCGCCGCTTATAGCCATAGCCCTTGTGCGCAGCCTGAACGGATTTGTACCCATACCCGTTTGCATCGTCCAGCACAGTGTTGGAATCCTCTTCCATGATGACATAGCGTACATCACCAGGTTTAGACAGCTTAGAGGAGCGAATAACTCGATAGTCGGCCGGGAACATTTCTTTCTCTTTCTTATACTGCTCTTCCCCATCCTTCCACCAGCCGACGGGCTCAGAATCATACGTCTTACGCTCCGGCGGCAAACGCTTGTACTGGGAGAAGTCGTAAGGTTCCGTTGCGGTCTCTTCCGCGACTTTGACATCCACACCCATACTCTGCAGACTGTTCAGCATTTGCTCGAAACTGTCAGCCGGGTTCAAAACAACCCGTTTCGAGGCTTGAGCCGTGCTGTACTGGGTGACAGGCTTCGGGCGCTTTTTCTCGCGGACTTTCCAGACCTTTAGAAGCTGACGCTCATTGAAGTCGATGACCAAGCCGCAGTCTTTAAGCATCTTGCGAACCACATAAGTAGAGAAGCTCGAATAACCAGAATAGGGCCCGACATGATTTTCAATATCGACTGCAACGCAAGACATCTGATGTTCAAACTCTGTATGGTCATCAAGCCACTGTTCGATGACATGGAGGAGTTCTTTCTTGTTGACCGATTCTTCCGTGGCTTTCTTATTCTGTTTCACGTATGCTTCGCAGGCTGCCAGAATCGTGTCATAGCCGTTTACCGCCGTGCCATCCACGATAGAGCGGGTTCCGGCATCCAGGATGACATACTGCTCACCCTGCTTGATAATAGCAACACCTTCGTCCTGCGGCGTTTCCTCTACAATGTTGCCGCCGGTATCAAATTCAGGCAGCGAAGTGTCGGACATAACTCGGTCAAGAATCGTATCGAGGCTTTGGGAGTAGTCTTTCTCCAGATTGTAGGCAAGAGCTTCCGTATAGACGCCCTTTGTGATACACTTCACCACTGCGTTCAAAAACGCCGTGCGGTCCGGAATTTCGACTTCATACATTGTGTTATCCCGGATGTTCCAAAGTACACCGGTAGGCAGGCCTGTAGCGAGCATATAGCAGGCGCACTGGATGAAATGCTTGTGCGCGAGGTTCGACACAAATTTAAGGCAATAAACTTTATTATCTTTGACTACATCGGCCATGCCACTGACGATAAGAGAAGTGACAGGCTGTTTCAATTCATCCTGCTCCACAACAAGTTTCAACTCGGCGCGTTCCTGAACCTCTTCGTCATGCGTGAACATAGTAGAAAGACGGTCGGTCAGTGCTTTAGCCTGCTCCGGCGTGATGAAAGGCAGTTCTACCTGCTTGATATAACGGTCCTGGCTCGTCATCAGCATTGTAAGAAACAGAACTTTCTGTTCCACTGATTTCCAAGTGGTTGGAACCTTCGCCATCTTGTCCTTGTGTAGGTACATGAAGAAGGCGATGGCGCTGTCGATGTCGTAAAAATCGAAGTAGTTTGCCTGCTGGTAGATGCCAATGCAGGGAGATAAGTCAATCATCGCATCGGAGTGCTTGATTTCGATTTCCGTCTGGTCTTGTTGGAATACCTGCTTGGCCGTGATAAGGTTGTAGCACGCATCCACATCTTCATCGAACTTGAAATCGAACATTTCACTGATGTCGAATTTGTCCTTAAAGGTGGTGCGAGTCTTGACAGGGGTCATTAGTGTCTTGTCGCTCACGAGGCTACGCTTATCGGGTTTGACGAAGATGACCTCCTGCTTGCCACGGCTCGCAGCTACGCAAAAGAGGTTGCGCATGATTTCGTAGCGAGTCAGAGGCTGGCGCATACGGGTCGCCCAGTAATCCTCGGTAAAATCAAAGACTACGCAGATAGGGCGCTCCATGCCCTTGCTGCCATCGAATGTCGTGAAGATGCCCACATTGCTGTTCGGAGCTACGCTTTTTTCGCCGTCGTTGTCTTTGATGCTGGCATAAACATGTTTTTTGTCGTAAAGGTTATCGGGGCGCTCTTCCAAGGCATTCAAAACTGCGGCCATCTGGCCGGTACGAGCGCCAAGACATAGGACGTTCTTCGGGTCCAAATCGTTCAGGTACTCGATAACCTCGTCTTTCGTCATGGACTTGACTTCGCAGTTCTCATTTACACCATTGATTTCCTTATTCCAGATAGCGCCAAGGCGCTCGGCTAAGTCATGGGACAAGCGAAAGCACCGTGTAAAGTTGACCTGCGTGTGTTTGCCGAGGAACTTGTTGATGAAGTTCCAGATGTCCAATGACGTGGTATCGTAGATTTTTTGCTTCATGTCCCCTACTGCGATGATTTGCATGTCGGGGTTCTCTTCCTTGATATATTCAAGCATTCGAGAGATTTCTTCGTTAATATCTTGGTACTCATCGATGATGAGCACGTCATAGCGACCGACCGGAACATGCAAATCGAGCACCTTCTTAATTTGCTCGCCCTGTCCAATATTACAAACTCCGTGCCGATAGAGGAGTTTTGAAGCAAAGCCGTGGTAGTTCTGGACGACAACATTGTCGTTTAGGATTTTTTCTTGCGCGTCGAGTTTTAACAAGCGGTTATAGGTCAGATACAGAATCTGTTTGGAGGCATCAAACTCATTGCACAGCACATTGATGGTCGATGTTTTTCCGCTGCCGATGCAGGCGTCACAAAGTATATTTCTGCCTGCGAGAGCCAGGCGTACAAGGTCCTGCTGCTCGGTAGACAGGTTAGCGAGAGTCATGGTCTAAGTCCTCCAAAACACGTATTAACGCAAAAAGAATACCCCGGAAAACACGTAAAGCGTTCCACCGGGGTACAATTATTTATCTTACAATATCAATTGTAGGCAATTCGCACAGATGGTCAAGCACTTTTTATCGTATTTTGTTTTGAGTTTTGCGGGTACAAAAATAACGTCCACCCGTGATTTGCGGATGGGCGTTCAATCTTACGCAGCCTCATGGGCTGCTACGGAAAATTACATAACAAAGAATTTTGCATATATTCAGCATTGTATATTCTGCCACTAATGGTTCTACGTTATTTTTGTTTGCTATCACCGCATCTCTTTGCGGTTTTACATAATTCGATGCAGATAGGATTTGTTGATTTCTACGAGCAACTCCTCGATTTTCGCAAAATCGGGTTTTGCCGGGAGTTCCGTTTTCTTCACGTCACGCTGGAATTTCGTTTCGAGCTGGTCCACAAACTCGAAGAATTCGGGTGCATACGACCCATCCTCACGTATATACTTGCCGTTGCGGATAGCCAGCAGTTCTTCGTGCTCCTTGTCCCGGCGGGTGATGATGCGTCCTTGCTCCAGAATGTCAAATGCTGTGCAATACAGTCTCACAAGGTGCATGGCGTGCTTGTTGATATGGGCAGCATCCTTTTGCGCTTTCGGATGCTGAGGCTGTTCATACTGGTCGATAGTCGTTGTCAGACCTCGAAGCAGGGACTTGAGAGAGTTGACAGGATAGTTACTCAGATTTCCAGAAATCAAGAGAGGATGTTTGCCTTCAGAATCGACATCTTCACTGATGCTGATTTCAAAGACATCATCTTTACCCTGACCTGCAATCAGTCGTTCGAGGCTTCTCTTTTCAAACTTGTTTTTGAGCGGCTCAGGAGAAGCGCCATTCCGCAGTAGTCCCATCTGCAAGCGTCTGAGCTGGTCGTTCGCAAAGCCACCATAGCTGTATGCAATGCGCCGGGTCAGGAAAAGTTCCTTGTTATCCAGCAGCATCTGTCCTTCTGGAGTCATGTTCACATACAGCTTCGGGTCGTTGCCAAGAAGCTCAATGACATTAGGGTTACATTGGACAAGCAGGTTGACAAATTTATTGATGGCGTAGATGACGGTGTCCGTCTGGTTGTTGATTACCTGCTCAAAGCGGTTAAACCCCAAGATTTCAGGCAAACCGGCTGCACCACGGATGTCAACATCTGAACCCTCAACATTCGTGCCGTAGGCGTGGCTGCCGCCGATGGTCAAAAACAGGATGTTATCTCCCAGATGCTTGTTGGTACGTAAAAAATCGTATTCTTCACGCTGGAGGATTGCTTTCAATTCTGCGTTTGTCACTAAATCACTTCCTTATTTTATGTTAATGGCATACATTCGCTTTCAACCCGGACCCACTTCTCCGTACCTCTGTCATACTCCAGCACATCCTTCGCAACCACGGTGCTTCCTTCGATATATTCAAGAATTTGCCGCACACGCATGGGACGTTTTGCATCCTGTGCTATCCTTAGTGCTGCATCTCTGTACTCAACTGTGTATGCGGGTTCGTAGCAAACAAATGGAGAGCCTTCAGGTTGCGTCTGACGACTCAGTTCATAGTGCGACCTAACGTACCCGTTGTAAAGGGCGTTACGAATAGCGTGGGCATTTTCTCTCTCACCGCGTTGCTCAAAGTCTTGCGCCATCTCCTCCACACACCGGCAAAAGTGTGTGCTATCCTGGCTGTTTTTTGCGAAAATCAGTTTTCGAATCAGCAGTGCTTCATCTTGACTCACGGCTCTCTCCTTTCACTTCTTCGTCGAGACCAAGAAGACTCTTTTGGAGAAAGTTCCCTTCTCTGCTGCCTTCTGGCTTCTGACCTGTTCCACTTCCCTCTTAGAGACAGCGCAAGTCTTGCCCATAGCGTACAGAACCTCCATGACGTCTGATATTTCCTCTGCACAGTCCAGAACGCTCCGTTGCTTGGCGGTGTAGGCTTCCAGCAGTTCGGCAACCTCTTCTTTCAGTTTCTCAGCCAGAGCATCTTCGTACTCCTTATCAGACAGCTTACGGGTCACGCAGGTTTCTCCGTTTTTCTCAATAATAGCCGGGATATTATCCCGAACCAGCTTTTGAAACATCATAGTTTTATCTTTCCTCCAGTTTACAGCGCCGCAGCGGTATGCGCAGCTCACGACAGGTGTATGCGGTTTCTCGTTCATCATCGGTTCCTTCAAAGACTACACAGCCTTTCTGCTGTTGCTTGGAAAGGTATGCTGGTAAATCATCGTTTGTGACAGATACAAATAGGTATCCACGCTCACTGGCGTACATCGCAGCCAAGGCCGCAATCTTCTGCCCTGATTCTGCTACAATGACAACCTTATCTCGCTTTGCCAGCATCTTGTCGAGATACTCAGCTACCTGTTTGCGGTGCTTCCCCATCGCTTGCTGCGTGGCAGTAACACCACAAAAGAACCAATCCTTTTCGCAGATTCTGGCATCGCATTCCTTGCACTGAAGGTAAACCACATTGCCGTTTATGTATGGACAGTAAATGCTCATTCGCAATTACACCTTTTTGAAATATTTCTCAACGCATTCATCCGGCAGCTCCATGCGCATCTTATCCGGTCCTGTGAATTCCTTGAAGCTATATTGCCCACCGCACCAGACCAGATGCCAGATAGTCCCGCGTTTGACGCGGTACGGCTTCTTTTTGCCATCAGGCCCGTCATACCATAGTGTCAGCGGCTTGACGCATTTGTAATTTGTGTTATACATATCGCTCCTTGTTTTTGTTGGTGGATTCTCCAACCCGTATTCATTTGTCTTATCTCTTATTCGGCGACAAAACCCAAATCTCCACATTAGCGTTCCACGCCTCAGCAGCTTCGGCAATGAGAGAAAAGACAGTGTCCCAATCACCGCCCGCCAGGCCGCAGCCGATGCTGCTCGGAATACGGATAGTTGCTTCCGGGGCAATTTTCGAACAATCTCGCATAAACGTAAACAATGCCGTTGCAAAGGCAGCATAGTTCGTCTGACGTTCACCAAGTCCATAGTTATTTTGCCCAAACAGGTTCACGACATGAATGTTCGGCTCAACCCGGACTTTCTGGTAACTGCCAAGGAACTCCTTCCATGCCGGAATTTCCATATATTGCTGGTACACAACGGGCCACTTACGGCGAATTTTGAGAGCAAGCCCCGCGCCCATCACGCCTCGACAATTCACCTGTTGACAGATGTAGACCTCCTTGTTAGTAGGAAGATTCGTCAGGATGTCGCCGGAGATAATCTTGATGCTCATGTCCTCACTCCTTTATGACGGTATAGTTGCCCGTGGCAAAGCCCAGCAGCTTGTTGTAAAGTTCCGCAGCAATTTCAATGAATGTCTCGCTGCAAGGGCTTATCCTGTGCAGAAAACGTTTGTCTTGCTGCATCATAGATGCCATATTGAAGGCAATGGTAAGAACCTTTTTCTGCATGCGGCCGAAAGTCACGCCTCTCATTTCCACACTGTCAGGCGTTGCTGCCCACACGGATGCCTGTACTGTAATGGCCCACAGGTCCGCATCCCAGAAGCGAGCGTTTTCGTTGCCCATCAAGGGCCGCATAATGCGCCAGGCGTTCTCGTAGCTCTTGCCTTCGACATTTTCAATGGCAGGCCCGAAGAAGCCGTCCGTTTTGTTGCTGAGTTCAATGAGACGCTCAGCCATCTTGGTGGCAGCGTAGGCCAGAGACTTGGCATCGGTGTCGTTCATTTCGATAGTCAGCTCTTCCCCATCGGGCTTGATGTACTTATACTTGTTCTCACCGATGGCTGCACTCTCCCACAGGATGCGGGGCAGTTCCTTCAGCATGGTCTTGCTTGCACCAGCCTTTGCTTTATCAATGTAACTGCTGTTTGCCATGTTGTGTTCCTTTCAGTTCAAATGATAGATGCCTCAACTCAATTCAGTTTATTTCCCGGATAAAGCGCATAGTCGTTACGGGATGTTCTCGATTCACTATGTATCAGCATCACGTTCGCCATGCTGGTATAGTAGTCTTTGTCTCCGCTCATAGTGTCTTCGACCTCGAACTTGATGTTCAGACCACCATCGACAATCTCGTACTTTACGAGCCTGGCTATGACCCACTGGTTGTTGTGCCGGTAGTAGATGTAATCATAATCAGGCTCTGCAGACTCGGCCGTTCCCGGTTCAGCCGTCTCACTCGTTGCGAACAGCTGCGACGGAATGCCTTTCAGCTCTTCCAGCGTCTGGTCTGCTACTTCACCGCAGCCCTCAAAGGCTACCGCAACGACCAGAATCACGCACACGACCAATGCTTTCTTTGCAAATCGAATAATCTGCTTCAAATGAATCACCACCATTTTTGTGGATGCAATGTTCTTTTTTGCTTTCTCTATCTATAATTTTACCTGTAAATGTGGCGAAATACAACGATAGTAGTTTGTTTTTAATCTTCTGTACACATTTTGAAAGAGAGTCTTTGCCATCGTATAAAAAGAAAAGACCCGCCTGTTAGCAGCAGGCAGGCCGTTCTCGCAGTGAGCGTTTAAGGTCCGCTCAAGACCCTATTCGTCTTTACCGAAGCAACACTATCAGCGCTGTTCAGTATCTATTAGTATATGGTGGTCGCATATCGTGTCAACTGCATATCGCGGCCATGCAGCAGAAAAAGGAGCCTCACCCGCTTCTGCAGGCAAGACTCTTCATTCGTTCGGTTTAGCCTTCCACATCGAAGGTGTAGCCCTTCTGCGTCATGGTGACCAGGCCGCCGCAAGACTTGCACTTTACGCCGTCCAGACTGACATCGAGAGTCAGGCTGGAATCTTCGTTGTCCAGCCAGTTGGGACGCATGTAAACAACGAGGTCATGCAGCGCACCGATGACGTAGGCGACCAGGTCCTCATCGTCCAGAGTCTGAGCAATCACGTCGTTTTCCTTGTCGGCGGGAAAGCTGATGGAAGCGGTGAGGCTGTCAAGGGTGTTGTCATCCTTGGAGCGGAAAGCAGTGGCGCTGAACTCAATCAAGTTAGGGCTGGTGTTCATAGTGGTATTCTCCTTTGTATTTGTTATTGGTTTCCTGTGGTACTTATTATTGTATGCGGTTCGCATAAGGCGTCAACCGTCGCACCTACGGTTTTTGCAGCTACGCTCTCTTATCCGTTTAGCAGCTACGCAACAAAAAAGGAGCCTCACCCGCTGTTGCAGGCAGGGCTCCGAATTGTCTCAGCTTAATCTTCGAGGTCGAAAGTGAAGCCGTTTCCTTTCATAGCGACGAGACCGCCGCGTGACTGGGCCTCGCTGCCGTCGATGGAAATATCCAGCGTCAGGCTGGTATCCTCACCGTCCAGCCAGTTGGGACGCATGTCGCTGATAAGGTTGTACAGTGCGGCAACAGCATGAACAATCAGCTTTTCCTCGCCCAGTGCATTTCCAATCACCTCATCGTCGTTCTCTACGGGAACGCTGATGGATGCCGAAAAAATCTCGAGGTTGTTGTCGTCATCATTGCGGAATGCGGTAGCTTCGAATTTCAGAGTACAAGTGTTCATATTGGTGTTCTCCTTTTTGTGTTATTGAGATTCTTCTTGCACCTTTAATTGTACGTAAATCGCACGATACAGCAATATAAAATTCCTTTAATAGAATCCGAAATATTTGAATTCAATTCGTGATTTCTTTGATTTTGTATTTCTGTGTAGTCCTTATATTCCTTATTGCTCTGATAGATTCGCTGTTGCTTTACATGCGCGTAGCAATTTGGCTGAATTTTGATAATAATATTCTTTGCCACTAAGAGTTATATACAACCCATTGCGCGTTTCACCAAGATAGCCTCTACGTTTCAAGTCTTCGCAGCGCCATTGTGCTCTTTGTGTTGCTTGTTGTTGTTCATCTGACTCTTTGCCACTTTTATAATTGATGCCATCACCGGTCATAAAGAGCATTCGCAATTCACCATCGCCTTGCAGTTTGATGTCACAGCTATCTTGTCCGTTTGAAAGGTCAAGCATTTTCTTTAAGATAAGTAGTGTCTCTTTTCCGTTCTGTGCTGCAAGCCATTTTACGGCTTTCTCTGCGGATACTTTAACCTTCTCGTTATACGCAATGCTGTGCTTGCCATCGGTGTTATAGTAAGTGTAAATGTGCTGTGCAGTTTTTTGTTTGTATTCGTCTGACTCAACCACATAATAAATCCTCCTTAAAAAACAAAAGCCTCCCACCGCAGTCAGTGTGATACTGATTACGATAGGAGGCTGTGAACCTGTTGTGATGATTGTATTATAGCATGGTTTGAGAGTTGTGCAAGCCCAATTTTATTGGGATAGCTCTGTCAATTTCCCCGCTTCCGAAATCATTTATAGGCAGCGTTGTTGTATACGGACTATTTGGCTTCATCATAGTTACATAAAAAGTCATTATAAATCACTAATGTGGCACAAAAGTGACAGCAATAATTTCTTACCTATTCAGTTGTTTCCTTAATTTCTCTGTCCACTTTTCTTCTTTGTAAGTGACATAAATGAGACCTCCAATATCAGATGGCATAGTGCATCCCTGAGAGCAAATAATAGTGACGTTTTTAAGACCACATTTATGTATCATATAACCAATTTCAATAAACACATTGGGTCTTGCTTGCTTATATTCCTTTCCTGTGGAGTCTTTAACAAAGTCATCATCTGCCATGAGAACAACAGCTTTTTGGCATTCTTTTGATTTTTCAGAAAACGCGTTCCATACGCTTCCTGCAAATTCTGAAATATCAAGAGTCTTGGGTTCGAATCCAAGGTCCTCTTTGATAAAATCTTTTACATCAAGCATCATATCTCTATGCAGATGCGAATATACAATAAATACGTTTTCTTTTGTCATTACAACATCGTCCCCTTTGCTGCTTTTTAATTTTTTTGCCTTTTTTATAATTCGTTTCAAGATAGCAACCAATTCATCTGTATAATTACTGAAAGCGCCATTATGGAATTTAGTATATTTTATAGCTGTCTTTGCGTTTTCTGATAAATTGTTAGTTTCAACTAAAACATCTTCCACATCCATAGCCCATTCAGTAGGATTTGGATGCAAAGGTTTATCAATTAGCTTTTGAATTTCTGCCACACGCATACGTGATACCCTCTTTCATATCATTCAAAATAATGCTTTCTATTTCATCCCGCAACTCCCTGTTTACCTCCGCATTTCCCACCATATCTCTCAGCACCACGAACAAAGCTCTCACCACAATGCCAGAGCCATGATAACGCCCAACACGCTGGTGTTTTTCAGAGTCGCAGCAGTCATGTAGCATCGTTGCTTGCCTAAACGCGACAGCCGCATTAAGTGCCATCGCAATGGGGGCTCCAATGGTAAACTCGCCATCTGAAACCAATGCGAGCTTTGCAAGCCAGATATAGGAACGGTACACATAGAGTATCTCCTCCAGCGACAGGCTACTACAGTCTGGATTACTGTCATTGCCTTGGATGGTGACGATTACCTTCTTGAAGCCTTCTTTCGCTTGCTTACGTTTTCCAGCCGCCGCGTCCAGACATGCGATTTGGAACATTGCCTTGCAAGAGGAATCATCCAGTTGCAGCGCTTTCTGGAAGCATTGCAAGGCCCTCTCGCCGTCTGCGTACATCTGCTTTTCGGACAAGCCGTATTGCAAGAATATATCAGCCGTAAAAGGCAACGTCTCTTTACTAGCATGACCTATGGCCTCTCGCAGGTACGGCCGTGCATCAAGAGCAAATTGTGCCTGCCCCTCGCATAACGCAGCAGCCAGGCGGTACATAGGTACGAAGTCGGGGGCTGCGCGGTAGATTTTGTTCAGCTCCGAGAGCAACTTCTCTACCGGCTCAAGAACCGAAAGTAGTCTTATCCTCAACGGGGAGTAAGTTTCCAACGCGGCCGTAAGCTCTCTTAGATGCCTTTGGGCGTTCACATAGGCGTACACGGAATAGACGCTCGGAGGCCCTGTTCGGCTTTGCTTTTCCAGCCCAATGAAGGAATCTGCCATCTCGTTAAGGAAGCTGTCTTCTGGCAGCTTGTAATCAATCACCTGGCTGAGAGCCTTTAGTTCGCTCATTTTCAGAACCTGAAACGTACTCTTGATTTGCAAGTGCGCGAACATGTCAAACTGCCAGAAGGTCTCATTGATGTGCTGAAGACTCGCTACTGCCATCGCATCTTTTCGCCAAACGTGACGGATGATGTCATTGAGCGCTCCCTTCCCAAACTGCATTATGGAAAAACGGCCCTGTATAGCATCAGCACCATTGATAATCAGTTTTTGTTCCTTGATGCTGAAAGCGCACCACAATTCATTCTCAGCCGGTTCTGCATCACCAGGATAGCGGTCAGTGAGAAACAGATACGCTGTCTGTTTATTCTCAGGGTGCGCCAATGTCTTATGCTGCTTTGACATATCTACGGCCGACATCCTGGTTGTTTTGACCAGGCAGCCAACGAAGGAGAAGAATGTTCTCAAAACCTCTTGCTCTGTACCCACTTGTGGTTCATAGAAGATTTGGATTGCCGTGATGGGTTTCATTATGTTGGTCATAATTAACTGGATAAAGCGCAAAACCGCACACATGCGTTTACGAATCACATGTGTGCGGTATAAGATTATATCGTTTCTTTTTTCGGGTAGATGCCACTCGTAGTAGCAGTAAACAGTTTTTGGAAGATTGCTACAGCTACCAGGCAGAACCTCTCTGTTTTTGTTCTTCCTTCTACTTGCAGGCAGCCGCTTTCCTGAATTTGAAGCAGTGCCTTATAGATGGCTCCATAGATGGTCTTTCGGAGGTCTGCATCTTCTTTGAGTACAGCCACGATGTCTTTCGATGCCCAGGTGCAAACGCACATGAGTTCTGAAAATTTTTCGTCTTCTCCTTCAAAGGCCAGCTTCCCGCCGGGTGCGAAAGCTGCAAGTGCCAGTTTGTAAAGGTCCACGTCATCTTTCGGCGTTTTGAGTTTGTCAGACTCTTTTGTGGCATCCCATACTTTAAGGATGCCGTCAGCATATTTTGCCGACATGAAAGCAAGTCTGGTTCGCGTAAAATCGTTTGCCTTTACACGCTGCTCAGTTTCGGGATTGTAACAGGTCGTACTATCTACAATGTACTGCTGCTCCATCGTCGTCTCGATAGCTCGAACTGCAGGCATCAGACTTTTTGTATAGCTTTCAAGGGCTTGAAAGCCTTTATCCCCTTCGCTATTGCGATTCTTGTAATTGCACTTCATAGATGCCTCCGTTACGCAATAGAATTAACCATATCCAACTCCATACAGAAAACCACGAAGGCCAGGTTGGTGATTTTATCGGCATCCGTATCGAGATGCCCGACAAGTTCCTTGACCGCACCGCCGTCCTTGAGGCTCTTGGCCGCCTGGTAGACGAGCATGTAGGTGTTGACGTAGATGGCCTGCTGCATCACGCGGTCCTTGGTAATGCGCTCCGGTATGCAATCCACGGAAAGTGACTTGATGAGCGGATACCAACAGGAAAGGTACAAAGCACCACCCTCATCGTTCATCGCCTGCTGAATCTTGACCTGATACTTCGGGTAGTTACCGTTCACGACCTCAATGAACTCGGTATCTTTGAACTCATCGCGGTGGCAGTGAAGCCACAGGATAGCGTTGGCAAGGTCCATGCAGATAAGTGCCAGCTTTTCGGCTTTGGCATCATCCAGCTGAACCGTATCGAAGCTGTCAGCATCGATGTCATACTGCTTGTAAATGTTCACCAGCTTGTAGCTGTTCTCCCCTGCGCGTACCTTCTTCTTGATGAAGTCGATAAAGTCGTGCGCCAAGGCCTCATAGGCTTTCTGCTGCTCTTCGGCAATCGTATTCTGTTCGCTCATGTTGAGTTCTCCTTTTATCTTAATTTGGTCCTGATTTCTTCGAGCATCATGCCCAGTTTGTTCTGACCGTGAACGCCCTTGCATCTGGGACACTGGCAATCCCCCCAATAGTTATCGTGCCAGCCGGTCGTGTCTTCGATAATGTGCCGGTCGCCTGTAGCGAGCAGTCGCTGTTTGAACTCCTCGTTCTGGCTGAACTTGGCATACAGCACCCGGCGCATCGCTTCGTCTCGAACTTCGTCCCAATCTGGAGAAAGTTGGACCCGGCGGCCGAGTTTCTTCGCCTCGTTCGGCATGAGGCAGGCAAACTGGCGTCTCTCCTCCAGCGGGACCTTCTGGGCCTGGAACGCTGCCTCCGCGTTGAGGTAGTAGATTCCATCCAGCACAAAGGAGCAAGGATAATAATTGCTCAGAAACACGTAGGTCGGGTCGTCTTTCTTAAACCGCAGCAGATTCAATGTGCATTCCCTCCATAACCCCGGCGGGCGTATCTTTGAGAACCTTGTGGCGCATCGTCGTAGCACCCAGCAGACCATTGAAGATGGTCACAGCGGTATGCGCGAACAGAGGGTTCTGCAAGGTCATCTTGCCGTTTGTATCCCACTGGCCTTTGAGTTCAGCGGCCGCATCGTACACAACCATCATCATGGCTTCATACATGTCGGACATCAGCTGGCGGTCGTACTTCTTCAAAGCATAGTAGCTTGGCAGGTTGTAAACGCGGCCGAGGAGCGGCTCATCATACAAGGGCGAACCTTTCGCAACCATCGTATTGTAGACCTTGGGCCAGGCAGCTTCTTTCGGCTTGCCGGTGGTTGCCTGCATCTCGATGTTCTTGAAACCAGCCGTCATGTTGTACAGCACCATGAGCCGCTCGGCAAGCAAGACAGAAGACTCAGCCAGGTGCTTCGCTTCCTCATCGGTCATCGCGACCTGCATAACGGTATTGTCGGCGTCACTGCCGTAGTAGAAATACTGCTTGTGCCCGGCGGCAGCTTTCTGCACGAGCTTCTTTGCCAGCTGGCTCTCGATGTAATTGTAGATGTCGTTCTCCAACTCGCAGGTGATGCGCGTTGCGGTATAATGGATATTTTTGTTCATGTAGTAGCCTCTTTCTGCATAGTAAAAAGAAAGAGCGGGCGAGCCGCTCTCCTCAAGACACTTATTTATCTTACGATTTTTATTCTATGCAATTCGCACAGACACGCAAGGCGAAATAGCGACAGCTCACGGATTCATCTCGTATGCAATCAGCGCGTCATTGAAATACTTGAAAGCCAAGTTGCCGATTTTATCGGCGTCCTTCGGCAGCTTGTCCACCATGCGCTTAATAGAGCCGCCCGTCTTGAGAGACTTCATCGCAAGGTGAACATTCCAGTACATGTTGGTATACACCAACTGCCACTTCTTCTTATCGCCGACATAAGCATCCGGCATACAGTCTTCTGCCACAAGGCGGATAAGCATATCCCACGCATCCAGATAGAGCGGGCTTGTATTGTCGTTCAGCTTATGGATGATTTGCTTCAGATAGGAAGTGTAGTCTTCCCCGCTGATGTCAACGAGCTCGATGTCTGCGAACTTGTCGCGGAAGTAGTACAGCCAAAGCGTTGCTTTTGCAAGGTCGCAGCTGGCCGCAGCAAGCAGCTGAGCCTTTTCGTCCGGCAAAGTCACAATCTTGGCATCAGGGTCATCCAAGCCCTTCTCACCATAGAGATTGACCAGCTTGTACTGGTCTTTGCCGACTCTATCCTCTCTGCGAATAAACTCTTTGAAGTCTTCCACGAAGGCAATGTATGCCTGGACTTGCGGGTCGTTTTTCGGGTTGAAATCACTCATATACGCATCTCCTTTTCATCTCTTTATCAGTTTACCTACAATGATACTCGATTCGCACGGATGAACAAGGAACCTTACGACATGTACATGGTTTCTTTAGAAATTGTTATCACGCTTTTAATAAATAGCGTCAAATCTCGCATTTTTGTGTTTTATGTGCTATAATGCAAACAGAAAAGAAGGCTGAGGTGTTCCCTATGACACAAACCGATACTAAGACCCGTATCACTGGTTTTGGCTTTTACCTGGATGAAATTGAAAAGATTATATTTTATATTTTCCTTGAGAATCATCGCCAGGCCATAGACGCTATGATTGCATCTGGCACTGTTCGGGCGTTTCTTGACCGTGTATGTCTCGATAACTACCACACCAACTATGATGAAGCAGATAGGCTCTTGGCTGATGACGAGGATTGTGCCTTGATGGGCGAATGTCTTACTGCCATCCTCAATTCTGAGTTTGGAGAAGAGCTACTCTCTTGCCACTGTAGTGGTTCGACCGCCATGAACCGCCCGTGCCTTATACTTTCATCTGAAAAAGACCATGATGAGTCGGCTGCGGCGTGTATGAAGAAAGCTGCGAAGGAACTGCTCGTGGATTTTGAGCATGTGTGTCACTATATCCTGTAAAACAAAAAAAGAAGGCTGCCACCCCGGAGTTTGAGGTGACAGCCTATTTTTATTTTGCGCGGCCATTGTAAAGCACCGCAACCATATCCAATGCTTCTTCTGCCGATTTACATTTATAGCTGATGACGGTTCCGTTACCTACGAGCATCGAGCCGCAGCACCAGAATGCTTTACCGTCAGAGGTGTAGATTGTGCTTCCATTGGATACCCGGAGAGTTACTCCACTATTTGTCCTGATTTCATCCATTGATTGGCTCCTTTCTGCCGCCGTACTTTTCAAGCACAATAGCGACTGCGTCTTTCATGGTTGTGGCTTCTCCTTCGATTTCGCCATCACTCCGAATTAGGCGGCCATTGATGAACCAGTAGGATACATTATTGGAAGCAAAGATGACCGTACCATTGATACGAAGGCTGACGCCTGATTTTGTCTCAATCATACCTGGTTCACCTCCAAACATTCATTGCAGACGGTGCGGTAATAATCCGCCGTAGGCTTCTCGCCTTTAGGAAGCGGCATGATGGGCTTAACATGAAGGCTCACACCCTCCGTTGGTGAGCGGCCGCAGAGAGTGTTTTCCCTCTTGCCGGAGTATACTGCTTGACCACATGGAAGACAGGCTGTGTGACAGGTGTGCCATACACCGCATCGTTCACGAGCTTCAGTTCCCACTTGTGATAGATGCGGAACGGCACCCGGCGGCCGCAATCGTCATCTTTCTCCGTCCAGTTTGGCAGGCCTTCGAGTTCTTTTTTGTACATTTCAAACTGAATGTTGTTGCTATTGGCCCAACCGAAGACCTCTTCAAACGCATCAATTTTCTTCTGGACGGTGCTCATAAAGAGCCGGTCAAAAGAAGCGTTTTCATAGTCTTCCTTCGTATCTTGAGGATACTCCAGCGTGATTTCCGCATCGACATCATAGAACTCATAGCCTTGATTGATTTCTCGTAGCCCATCGAGGATGTTACTCGTCTGTTCTACATTCTTCTTGGCATGACGTGTGACCAGAAACCAGATGAGCCCGATAATTCCCAGCAAGCCTGCTGCCACCAGCACAATATCCAAGGGCGTTATCATTGCCATTTGGTCCTCAATCCAGAACGAAAACTCGTCCGGCATGTCAATCAGCCAATCACCAAAGTCAATTGGCTTACCGTAGTTGTACATGTTTCACCTCTTTCAGTTCAAGCCATTTTCATCATACTTGTCGCTCTTGCCAAGATTACAGATGCTGCAAAGAGTCCGCAGGTTGAATAGCCTGAAAGTCCTTTATGCAAATATAGATAGAATTCGATATACGATGCCGACTGCAACAAGCATAAGCACCGGAATCCAGCTACCGAATGTCATGGGCTGGTCTTCCCTGCGGCAAAATGCTCTTTTTGGGTTCCCGCTCGGAAAATAGAACATCCTTGGCTCCGGGTAGTCATTCTGTTGGCGGCGCTTTGTATATATCCTGCCTTCAAACTCAAATTGATATGTGACGGAATAGTTGTGGCTCTTATAGGCAGGTTCATTGGAGTTATACGGCTGGTCTTGGATTTTGACAGGTGTTGCCATAGCGCAGTAGCCTTTGTCTTTTGCTGAATGTATTTTCTCTTCATAGGTTTTAAACCAACGAGGGTGGGTAGCAACCGGAATACCAATACAGATGATGACGATAAATGTTGAGATTGCGAATAAAGCGATATTCATTGCCAGTCTCTCCCATAAACTCTGATATCAGGAGGATATTCGGTAAGCGTTTTGTATTCTTCTTCGCTCGCATCTACCCGTCCCCAAATGAATTTACCGTCAGCCAAAATATAGACTTGAGCAATAGTAAGGTCAGAAATGAGCTCCGCCTGTTTCTTGGTAAGATGGCATGCTTTTGCCACCTCTGGAACTAGATGGCTCCAAATGTGGTGATATACCTGAACATCGGCATCAAGCATAATTTCGTGAAGAAACGCAAGGTCCTCGTCATAGTTAAAGACGCTGGTTGCGGAAATTACTGTGCAGTTGTTCAGCATTGCGTTCTGGCAAATATATTTACTCCAGCCCAGCGTGGTGTCTTGCTCCAGCATATAAGGACCATACTTCATAACGTCTTGACTTTCGCCAAAAACACATCGCACAACAAGATGGCTTTTTTGTCTGCATCGTTTTGCATCCGTTCACTCAGGATTTCAAAACAGTAAGCCATCATAAATTCTTTGGCGCTGTTATCTTTGTTGATTTTGCCTTTATACTCCATAAAGTCCAAAACAAGGAATGGACTGTCCCAATCAATATCTGTCTTGTAGTTGAACCAGCCATAGGGACCGTCAACGAAAAGCGAAAGCCGGTCAGCAAATTCTTCAAGCTCTTTCACTTTTGAAAGTTTAATGGTCATGTACAGGTCTTCGATGGTAGGAAACTCTTTGTACTGGTTTGTCCCTGCTACAAACAGGCTCGCGTTGTCAAGCGTAATGCCTTTCTTTTTGTAAACCTCATGCAGCATCATGTCCAAAAGAGCAGTTTGCTTTGGTATAATGCCGGGCATCAGAGTCTTAAACACAGCCAGCAATTCACGAATTTTTCTCTCCAGCACAGAACCTTTACATCTATCCTCGTTTGGTTTACGTATATCGAACAAATTGATGTGAGCGTTTTCGCCAAGGAAAACGGTTTTACCTCCCAACAGGTCGCACATATATCCATATTTCTGTCGGCTCAACCCGCTCACAAGAACTGTTGCTTGCGCCCCTTCTTTGCAAAGCCGATAGAGAATAAGCTTGCTGGTGAAATTCTTGCCTGTACCGTGGCTCCCCACGATAGAAATGACCGAGCTCCTGTGCTTAGAAGAATCTGTCATATTGAAGGACAGTTCTCCTATTTCCGGCTCAAACCACCAGCGATTGGCAATGCAAATGCCACCATCTTCGTGAATAACGTCTGGTTCAGGCGCTTTGACCGGCTCCTTTTTCTTAAAAAATGGAAACATGTTCTTTTCCCTCCCAATGTGTATCGATTTCTATTATCTGCAATTCGCACAAATCATCAAATTTTCGCAGATACGAAAAAAGCAGCCACCTCCCGAAGGAAGCGGCTGCGTATCACTAATCCGAATTAGAACTTGAAGAATCGAGGCACAATACCATCGTTGTCCATGTCCAGAATCATTGCAGCGAAAGTATCCATCTGAATCGGCACAAACTCAGCCGTATAGCTGAGCGAGCCGCCGGACTCTTCTGCAATGTCAAGCATCGTCTTGAGGAATGCCGTAAAGTCCTGAATCTAGTTAGGTTTGAGGGTGACACTTGTACAGATAGAGAGGCAACCCTCATCTACATCTGCCGCATCGCCTTCTTCGCGGCCGAAGACGCTCCTGACGGACTGAACTGCGGCCAGCATCTTATCGACCTGCTGAACGGTGAAGGTCTCCCCTGCTTCCAGCTCCATCTCGAAGGTGTAGCAGAACCAGAAAGGAATATCCTTTACCGCTTCTTCCGACACATAATCGGGACTGTCGCACAGCGTCTTGCCATCAAAGGTCAGCATCGACACATGGCTGTCCACGTCGTAGTATTCAAGGCCCTGATACCGGACCGATTCAGCCCCGCAATCCTGCAAGACATCGCTCCAGAATGCAGAGCCGTAGAAGATGCTGTGGCTGAAGTAGTGAATCATGCCGTAAGACAGAAACGCTTCTACGTCCACATCACGGAGAATGCCAGAAACAGCTTCTTCTGTTTCGGACGCATGCTGCCAGCTGGTATCGAGACCATCAAGCCCCTTCCCGCCGGTCTTGTCGTGAATGTCCAGAACAGTTTTCCCGTCAAGTTTGATGACCATTGCGCTAAGACTCATGGACTCGATGCTGGCGGTATCGAGGAACTGGCGCAAATATCGCGCCAAATCTTTACGTACCTGCTCGGCACCCTTCTCGCCTTTTCTGATAATGATGCGCTCAATAGCGACCAATTCTGTGCTCATAGTATCTCCTTTACTCAATGTGAATAGGCAACCTGATTTCTGCCTCATTCTGTTCCAGAGGCGACAAGGCCCCCTCGTACTCCGCAATCTTTTCAGCCAGTTCGGCAGCGCTCAGCATTTTGATTTCCGGCGGAACAATGCAGCGGTCATCAACGACATAGTTCTTAGTACCCATAGGCATTCCCTCACAGTGCAGCCAGATAGTGAATCGCCATCTTTGTAAACCCGATAGCAGATACAAAGCACCATCCTGCTTTTCCAGCCCAGATAACCTTTGTATAGATGGGTAATACCTTTCGGACCGACGCCAATTTCCCGAATGCAAGAGGAATTGCGGACACCATCAGCAGCAAAATGTCAAACGCTAAACAAACAAATGCAGTTAAACAGTAGTTCAGCATGATTTGAGCTTCGACCTTATTGACTTCAATTAAGCGCAAAGCCAATAAAGCAAATGCCGTTGAAATCACACAGCTAATGACAAGGATTCGTACCGTATGGTTCAGAGTATCTTCAGGTGATAGGTATTTTCTTTTGCCGCAGCAATAGGTTACTTCTTGGAAGGCTTTACGCCCAAAATGCAAGCTATAAATACCATCTGCGGCAAAAAGGACAGAGGTCACAAAGAACAGTGCTGCCCTGCATACTTCAACGATACCCATAGGAATCAAAAGGAGAACTTGCACTCACGGCGCTCGCGGCCATTGCCGCACCAATAGTGCCGCCAGGTGGGAGCCTTACCGTTTGCTTCCTTCTTGTAACGCTCCATCAGATAATGGCCCACCACGAAGGTCTTGATATTGACTTTCTTGGTCTGGCCCTTGAACGTAAAGACAGGACGCTCGTCCTTTTTCGGACTGTCCAGACGAATCTCCGCGCCTTTGCTGGCAAGGTAGTAGGCACACAGCATTGCGAGGCGGACATAGGGCGTGCCTTCGCCGTAAACAGACGGGATAGCGTCCAGCGTTTCAGGAATAGTGATGTCATCTTTATCGCGAGTCGAAGATGCTTTTTCGATGTACTGTTTCGTGCTGCGAGTCGCCTCCGTCAGGCTCTGACCCTCCTTAATCCAAGCGGGCAGAGACAGGAACGCGAAGTTCTCCTTTTCGTTCTGGACCGGGCCTACGAGGACGATGCCAACGAAGGTGTCATCCGTCTTTGTATCAAACTCGATATGTACGAACATGCCGCAGTAGTCTACGCTGTTGTACAGAGGCACATAGAAGTTCTTGAACGGCAGGCGCTCCAGCACCTCGCGATGGATGGTGAGGTCGTCCGTATCCATCAGCAGCTCCAGAAAATCCTTGCCGAAATCATAGATGACCTTGGTCTGGTTCCAGTTGGCGATGGTATAGCACGGGAAAATCTGGGCAGCCAATACCTTTTCAAAGCCCGGCTGCTGCATCTGCTGGGCAACACGCAGGCACTGAAGCGTAGCGCCCTTGGTGAATTCGTCCAGCGTCTTGCCGCAGGGGTCCTCAAAATCGAAGCCGGTACGCGTCGAGCGAGTAACGGCATTGGCGGTGAGTGCGATACGAACCTGTTCAGAAGTCATAAATATCCTCCAAAATATGTTATTTGTTTTCGGTTTCCCGATGGTTTGTTAGAAAGCAAAGTTGTCTGCCAGCCGTAGCTGTTGCCCGCTGCCCGCCTCGTGGAGGCCTCTTTGCGTAAAGGCAGCTGCGGGGAGAACCCCGCTCAAGATTTGATGTTTAGGCGTCTATTGATTTCTTTCACGCCGAGTTTCCGAGATGTAAATACAGGCTTTACCTCCTGCCCATGCTGCTTTACAACCCGTTCGAGCACCGTCCAGGACGACTCGCTTTCATCCTCAAAGGAATACGGGTCAAGGTTCAGAAAGAGCCAGGTCTTGGTGTGTTCCCTGCCTGCCAGATAATGAATGAGTGATGCGGTAATGGCAAGCACGCCCTTATGCCATGTATAGGTCATAGTTCGGCTCACATCATGGACAATAAGTTGGGGCTGCTTCCCCATCGCCATATCGACTTCAATGGTATGCGCGGCAACAGGCTTGTCGTCCGTAATCTTATACTGATGCAGAATCATCGGGATACGACCTGGAACGATACGGTCATGGTCCAACACAAAGTCTGCGTACTCCCCTGTCACATCAAAGACAATGATTCGGTCTGAGGTGGTACGCAGCACCTTGGCAATCTGACGCTTACACCAGAACGTCCTCCCTACCCCTTCATTGGCAGATACGAGAGTATAGTAGCTGGTTTTAATGATATTAGGTTCTATCCTTTTCATTCCTTGATGTACTCCTCGCAAGACTCCAGTTTGCGTTCTGCATAACTCTCATCACCCGTAACATTGACCAGAAATTCTTGCAATTCAGCTTCGAGCTTCTTCTCGGTCAGAGTTGCGAGCTTTTCGCTATACTCTTTCGGCGGCCAATCAATGGCACAGAAAATCATCGTGTTGCCATCGTAGTCAAAGGTGCTGTAAAAGCTCCCGGCGGGATAACCGTAGCATTTTTCAAAAACACGGCACAGTGCATTCGCATAGATGATATGGGCCTCTCCCTTCAAGCAGTCACTTCCGTAGTCCTTGGCCCGGCGCAGATTGTACCAATCACCGGCTGCCGCAGCAAATTTCATGTACAGCGGCCAGGATTCATACCCATCGAGGCCTTCATTTTTGAAAGATGGCACTAAATCGAGAACTTCTTCTTTTGTCGGAGCGTATCTTGCCAGATAATCCTCGTTGTAATGGACTTCCTCACCGTCTCCAAGGGTAATGCCTTTCCCGGTGTTGTTTACGTGATACCACCCCATTAGTTGTTTGCCCCCTCCATTTGCATTTTGATTAGCAGAACTGCGCTTGTTGCAGACAGCAGTGAAAGGAATCCGCACAGAAACGATGCCCAAAAATTCTCGGCGTCGGAGCTGCTGTCTACGCTGATATAGTACGGATATGCGTTCATGTCTCCAATTGCTTCCTGATATTCCTCCAGGTGTTCTGCCGGGACTGCCAGGATATTGCCCTTGATGGGGGTATGGCTGTAGATATATGAGCCTTTTTCGTTATCATCGAACTCAGCCGCGATGATGTATGAGTCACCGCTTTTTGTGTATACCTTTATCGGATAGAAGGCTGTCACATAGTCGCCGGATGGCTCATCGCTTGCAGCCTGATGCCGCTCCCACATAATGATGTTGGATACAATGTTATAGTCTTCAGAGTCAAGCGCAATGGGCTTCTTCACATATTGCTCCAGCTCAGAAGGCTCAACCGTAGCCAGGTTCGTTCTGATAACCTGCTGCATATAGGAAATCGGCACGAATGCGAACAGTACCGCCATCACCAGCATGAGAAGTATCTGCATAATTGTTTTTGTTTTCTTTTTCATAGTTATCTCCCATGCGCGGCATACCAAGCATAGAAGCCATCATATTGCTCCCGCCCCGGTCTGCCTTCACTTAGACTTGCCGGTGCCAACAGATGGCTGTGCCGCCCGGCGGACAAGCCTTTGGCGTAGGCACTTTTTGCAGCTTCTTTGAGTTCTTCCGGGAATTTTTGTTCTTCCCTTTCGTTTTCTCGAAAGGCTTCCGCAAACGCTTTGTATAGGTCGTAGGTTTCCTTCTCTGGATTAAACGGCGCAGTTCTATAATATTCTGTTATGAACCATTTCTTACCGTCTATACTGGTTAGATAAAATCTTGTATTTGGAATCGAAATACTTCCTACCATGTCACTCACCAATCTCCTGATACGCGAACCCACTCTGTCCTTGTCCCGCTGTAATACGGAGTATGAGATACGCTTCGTAGGCCCATTTGCGCTCTCGCTCTTCCTCCAATGCTTGCTCCTCCTTCAGTTCCTTGACTGTGGCGAGCAGCTTATCTTCTTTGCCTTCCGCTTCACCTTTGGCAAAGGCGGCTTTTTGGGATTCGTCAATGCGTTGGTATCTGCTCTTTCGCTCTTTCTCGATATAGAGTAGTCCATTGGCTACTGCATCGAGAAATGCTTGTGTCTCAAAGGCAGAAATAGTTTTTTTCCCATCCTTATCTTTGGATACACAGAAAAAGCCGTCATCGTCATAGCAGATGAAATAGGGAGAGTTTGGGACCTGTTGTGTTTTCATGGCTTTCTCCCCTTCTTTTTCGTTCTGAAGACTATTCGCCAGGAGCCTTTCCCGTTGCCCGCCGCTCGCCCCGTGGAGGCTGTCTTCTTAAAGCGGCAACAGCCCCCCGCAGGGACTGTGTGAAAGAACTTCAGTTATTTATTGAAGCCCTTTTTATACGGATTGGTTTTGTTGGTGGTAGCATGATTCTCAGCTGCCTTGGCGTGAGCATCCATGGTGGCCTTTTCCTCGTCCGTAAAATCGGGACGGAAAGAAGTTTTGTCCTCACCGGTGATGGGGTCCTTCTCATGGAACATCCAACCATCTTCGACACGCTCGGAGGTGATGTGAGTTTTCGGCTCGTCCAACTCCACACCATCGATATGGATGTTGCGGTCCGTCTTGGCCTGGATGCTATTGGCGCGAACAATCTCGCCCATATCAATGCCGGTGGCTTCCTTCACCGTCTGCATGGTCTGGGCCATGAGCACAGGAACATTGCCGGAAACACCAGACACGCCGGAGGCATCGCCGCCGATGATAGACACCTTATCAATACTCGACAGCGGCTGTGCCACGCTCTTGGCAATGTCGGGCAGGACCTTAATGAGCATCTCGGCCACGGCCGCATCGTTGTACTGTTTGTAGGCTTCGGCTTTCTGTTTCATGGCTTCGGCCTCTGCCAGGCCTTTCTGGCGGGTGGCTTCGGCTTCTGCCTTACCGACCATCTCGATGCCTTCAGCTTCCTGCTGCTTGGCGAATTTGGCTGCTTCGGCTGCACGCTCCGCCTCGTATTTTTTGGCTTCTGCTTCTTTCTGACGGCGATAAAGGTCTGCATCAGCCTGTTTACGGACTTCTGCGTCCAGTTTACGCTGCTGGACTTCGGCTTCCTGCGCAGCAAGGTCAACCATCTTCTTCTGCTTGGCAATCTCTGCGTCAGCCTCAGCTTCTTTGATTTCCTTGGCACGGAGGTTCATCTGGATACGACCGGCGGCATCCGCATCGGCCGCCGCCTTGTCAGCTTCAGCCTTCAGCTTTGCCTTTGCGAGCTGCAACTCATTATTGCGCTGTGCAATAGCAGTTTGAGCCTCTACTTCCTTGGCGTTTGCAGCCATCTCAGCGTCTGCTTTGGCACATGCCACGTCACGGGCCGCCTGGGCACGGGCAATCTCAGCCTGCTTCTTCACCAGTTCTTCCTGCTCGATACCGATAGCTTCGATGACACCGTGATTGTGGCCCTGTGCATCAATCGCGTCCCTAATGTCTTGAACATTGAAGGTCACGACCTCAAGGCCCATCTTGGCGAGGTCCGGACGAGCGTTCTCAATGACGCTCAGTGCCATCTGCTTGCGGTTTGTCAGAATCTGGTCAACGGTCATGTCGGAGACAATCTCACGCAGGTTGCCCTGCAGAACGTCATTGACCTTGTCGTTGATGCCCTGCTCGTTCATGCCAAGAAAGTTCGAGATAGCTGCCTGCTGGCGGGACATGATATACGCCTTGGCGTCCTTCAGACCAGATGCTTTGACCTCATCGTCCAGCACAGTGGAGTTCTCACTGTAAACCTGAATCGTCACAACAGAATCAATCCAAAGGCTGACACCATTCTGAGTCTTAACGCCTGTTTCCGGGGTCTTGACATCAATCTTCAGAAGCCGCATGTTCAGTTTGTCTGCTCGTTGCAAGACAGGAAGCACAAACGTGCCTTTACCGGATACTACTTTGGGCTTTGACAACCCAAAGCCGGTCACGACGATAGCCTCCGTCGGAGGGGCCTTCTTGTAGCACAGAAAGCCGAAGATGATAATAAGGACTGCTACAATCCCGATGATAAGCGCCATATTCATACTCCTTTCGCTCATCACAACCAATGCCTGTCTTTTGTTCAGGCGCGAATGCAAACAAAAAAGCTGCGGAAGCCAAAGCAACCACAGCCTTTTATATAAACCACCGGCCCAGGAAAAAGCCGATGGGGTGAATACAAGCGGACCACATAACATGTAAGAGTGAGAGGAAGCAACACCGTACATACCGGCAGGAAGAGGTTAAGACCCACCGGAACCCAATTCCGCTTGTACAATTTTAATTCTACGCAATTCGCACGAATGCACAAGACATTATTTCGATGAACAAAAAAGAACCCCCGCTGCTCTTTGCGGGGAAAGCAGCGGGGTCCGTAAGAAAGGATAAAGAAAGGATGTAAGGAACGAGGTGACTGCATGGAAGCAGATAGAACCGTCGGAGAGGGACGGCAAAGTTTGTGAGAACTCAGGCACTATACCCTGCCCCGGTTTACGTGGCTGCCATCGACAGCACCGTCGGGTCTTTGTCCTTGCTCTCTGTATTGTATTATACCACATGTGGTATATAAAATCAAGATATAATACAAAATCATGGCACATTTAGTATGTCGGTTCCGTTACAAGTTCAACTTTTAGGCCCCAGTTTGTGGAACTCAACCCCAAAATGTGCCTGCTTTCCTATCTTTTTGGAAATGAGATGCACTTTTAAGTTCAACTCATTCTTGAATTAGAGTAATGATGACCGTTCGAGCATTTGAGTAATCCGAAGCGCAGGTAGTCAGCGCCAGCACTTTATACGCCGCAGAATCTTTTTTGTAGGCTGCCAGCACATCCTGGTTGATGTATTCCTCGCCTGAGAATGACTCGGCATCAAAGCCAAACGGCGCGTAGACTTCTTCCAGTTGCTCGGCCGACAGATAGTAGCGTTCTCGCCCAGCCAGATGTTCGGGCCCTTGCAGGTCCGTTGTACTTCCTACCTTTACCCAGTCGCCGTTAATGCAGGCAAAGAAATCTGCCGTGGCCCCATCTTCGTTTTCAATCGAGATGTCTTCCTCTTCATCTGCTGATGAATTGCTTTGTATCGCAGTCTCTGCCGTTGCGATGAAGGGCTCTGCCGCTTCTTTCGCGTCATCGGCATAAGCAGCAGGCAGAAAAGGAGCAAATAACTGAGCTGCCAGCAACAGTGCTGCAGAAAGGCTTGTGACTCTTTTTGCGGTTGTCACTCAATCACCCCTTTGCTATCATTTTCTGCGAAAAGTCATAATGTAACAACCATTGCAATAGATATTGTAGCCAATTCGCGCGTTTTGGCAACAAAAAAGCCCGACCACTATGGGACGAGCTTAATGCTGTGTTCGCTTTCAGGTATAGTGAAGCATTTGTAAACAAATCACTATGTACTGTCATGTTTTGTTCTGATATGGTATAATGAGGATAGAAAATGAGAGGAATGGTGTACAATGCAAACCTCAATGCAGAGACTGTGTCTTTCAAACGAGCAGATTGAACGGCTTCAAGCTATCATAGAGTCAAAGCAAAACTGCAAGTGCCAGGCAGATGTATCGTTTGGTACTGTATGGATTACATCGGATGATGAACTCAATGAGCTGCGTGTCTCTTTTCTTGGAGATTTCGAACTCATCGTATCCCGCGTCGGTTTCAATCACAAGCACCGTGGCACGATGACTGCTGTTCTGGAAGAGCTGAAGAAGATATGTGCTGAGGTCGGCGTTCCCAAGATTGTGATACAGTCTGTTCTGACTCCTGAGATGCAGGCGTTTTGTCATGCTCAACACATTGAGCCGGATAAGAACACGACTATGCAAGCCGGGGAGGTTCTGGTTGGTGACTATTTCCTGATGCTTGACAGCTGAACTTTTTCAGCATTCGAGAGCTTCCGGGTCCCCGTCAAAGTTTTCTCCCCTGTCAAGGCGTTGCCCCACAGAGAAGTTGATGACAAGAGGGTCCTTATCGTATTCGGAATAGTCGAAGTCTTCCTTCTCGCTGTCACTTAACGCCGGGTCATACTCAATCGTTGCGAGCCAAGCATCGAACGGCATTTCGTCATGGCCTGCGATGTATTTAGCATACTGCCCAAACAGCTCACAGCATCTGGGCCACGGCAGAGGGTTATCAAGATAGAATTCAAGCTGCCAATCCTCATACGGAGTCAGGTCGTTCACGCCGTAACGCTGGAGCCCTTTGAGTGCCTCCTGGCCTTCCTTGCTGTTAAAGAGGTATTCGTATCCGTTCATGTTCATTTCCGTCATCTTTTACAGGTCCTTTCTTTATTTGTATTTCTTCCAAGTTCGTGGTGTTCGGCCGAGTTCTTGCCTCCTTTCCTTATGGGTTCATTCTATAAAGAGGTATTTTCTATGGAAATGTAAACCGCTATATGCAAAAAGCCTCCAAAATTCTGGAGGCTGCTGTTATTTATGATGGAGAGGTGCTGCTCCGAGTAATGATGTCACATCGAACGATGATGCGTTATAGACCGTTAGCTGCTTCTCAAGGGCGTATTTCACCGTATAGGCTGTGCCACCCGTCGGTTTCGTGCAGTAAGAGATGCAATAGTCGGAGCAATCGACCAAATGCCGGTCACGGGCCAAGTAGGCGCTTTTGCTCGGCTCTTTGCTGACATAGACGATTTTGTCCATCTTTTTGTCTAAGTTCTTGGCATGGAGCTGCTGTTCTGGAGTCCATCGGTCACGATAGCCTTCAAAGGGAAGCACCTCGATGATGCGCAGGCGGCTGTTTTCTTTCTTCAGCTCAACAAGCATCTCAGCCACGAGGGTGTCGAACCCTAAAGCACCGCCTACTCCATAGTAGATAATTCCGCTCTGGATGAGTGGGATAAGCCGATGCCTTACTCTGGTTAGAATCTTTGTCTGCTCTCCCGGTGGGATGTTTCGATGCCCCGTAAAGCAGCATGTTTGCTTCTTAAATTTTCCCATACCGACTCCTTTCTGTCAATTGGACAATTTGTCATCTTTTGTCAATTTCGCTCACAAATAAAGTGACGATATTGACGAATTAGCGCAATTCCGTATAATTGAAATCAGCATTACAGAATAGCAATGAAAGTTGGTGTTTTCTATGGCAGCTTCCAGCCATGCGCCCCGTCCGTATCATCTGACTCCCGCAGAGGAAACCGTTATGAAAGCTTTCTGGAACAGCAAAAAGCCGCTGTGCCAGCAGGATATCCTTGACCATGTGAAAGAGAATGGTGACCTGTTCTGGAAAGAGCGTTCCATCTTCGCCATCATCAATTCCTTGATGAAGAAAGGCTGTATTAAGGAAGATGGTATGGTTCGCGCAGGTAAGACCTATGCGAGAACCTTTGTCGCAGCTATGAGCCGTCCGGAGTTCTACGCTGCTATGGTTACAAACGCTCTGACAAAGAAGGAGCTGGTCGAGTTCCGCCGTGCTATGCGTCAGCTGGCGAGTGAAGACACTGAGTCTCCTGACGAGGAGGCTTGACCTCATTTGGAGGTGATTCTTGTGCCAAATGCACGAATGCTGGGTGCTTATATCAGGCAGAAAATGGAAGAGCGGAATGTTTCAGTGTCCTCTGTTGCTTCCCTGCTCGGATGCCAGGAAGTCGAGGCAGAAAGGTTTTTATGCGGCCGTGTACTTGCGACGTATCCGCAGATGAAGCAGATTGCTGAGTATCTTGGCTTATCTGTGCATGAACTCCTGCGGAACGCCTCTCAACTTGAGGAGGATACCCCTAAAAAGAAAGTGCTCGACATCATCTGGGATTACATGGATGTCAGAGACGCGGTATTATGCTAACCACACGCCACGGTGGTGGGCCTTAACAAGGGTCTGCTACTGTGGCGCTTTTTCGTGCTTCCACGAACCATTTATCTACTTCATAATAGAGATATGTGCTGGCTCTGCCAATCTGGCATGTATAGCGTACCCCCACGCCGCCGGTCTTAGAGTATTTGCGCGGCATCACCTCCGAAATGTTTGTGATGTCGAAGCGTAGGCCCGTATCCCAGATAACGGTCTGTGGTATGAGTGTTCCGTCCGGCTGAAAGTCAGCGATGACCTCAACATATCGTTTTACTCTTTGTTCTGACATGACTTATATGCTCCCCTGTAAGTATCCATGCGGATGAATTGTATGGTCGTTCTTGGCGTCGCAGCGAGATAAGAGCTTATCCGTGTACATTATTGCTCTTTGTACGGAATAGTACCCGAATCGGTTTCTGACTCCATCAATGGCAGCTTCAAGACGTTCCATTTCCTCTTGCTTTTCGGCACTATAATCGAATGAAATTTGGCAAGGCTCCGTATCCGGCTGTAGGTCTATGGCCCGCACGCCAATGGAACGAAGATGCTCGCTCCAATGATAGTGCTTCTTATATAGTGTGAACGCGGCTGTTGCTATCTCCTGCTCCTGCATCGTCGGCAGGGACAGCTTCATCTGGCGCTCGAAGATGAACAGGTTGGAGTCCCTCAAACTAACCTCCACGCCTCGGCATCGGAAATGGTTCTCTCGGAGGCGTGCCGCGACACTCTCTGCGAGCAGGTAAAGCACTATCCAAACATCCTGGTCGGTCTTTAAGTCCCGTGGTGTCGTCCAGCTATTTCCGATGCTCTTGATGGGAGCAAGCACCTCCCGCTGCTCGTACTTCGCCACCGGGTCAGAATCCAGGCCGTTGGCAAACCTCCAGAGCAAGAGCCCCACCTTGCCGAGCTTCTCCTGCAGAAACTGAGGTCTGGTCTTTGCCAAGTCTCCAATGGTATGTATAGCATAGTTATCTAACTTGGCAGCCGTTTTCTTTCCTACATATAGCAAATCCGAAGCAGGCAGCGGAAAAACTATCTTCTCGAAGTTCTGCCTGTTGATGACCGTAATAGCATCCGGCTTTTTATAGTCCGAGCCGAGTTTTGCCATCGTTTTATTCCAACTGACTCCGACCGAGCAGGTAATGCCGAGTTCGTCCTTGACGGTGTCGGAGATTTTCTTTGCTATCTCCTCCCCTGTCCCAAAGAGAGACTGACTCGCGGTACAATCGAGCCAGGCCTCGTCCAAGCCAAACGGTTCGACTTGGTCTGTATAGCGCAAGAAGATTTCTCTGGTATAGCCGCTGAATCGAGTGTATAGGTCATAGTGAGCCGGAACAAAGGTGATGTCTCTGCAATGCTGCTGCGCCTCCCAAAGCGGCATACCGGTTTTCACGCCCATCCGCTTGGCCGGATACGAAGCTGTCAATACGATGCCGCTCCGCCGTTCTGGGTCGCCGCACACGGCAATCGGCTTGTCCCGCAATTCAGGATGGTAAGCCATTTCGCAGCTGGCATAGAAGCAGTTCATATCGCAATGAAGGATGGCTCGTTCTTTTGCCATGATATACAACTTCAATTCGTACAGATGGTATTTAATTCACATATAACAACTGACTGTTGTTATTATAGCCTATCAAGTGGTGGGATGCAAGGGGTATGGAAGAATTTGCCGTTTGCAATCCCATTAGTTACTCTACAGCCGGGAAATGTCTTGACAAAGAAGAAAAGAGAGGAGCTTGTTTGGCTCCCCTCTTTTGCTTTATTCTGCGATATTCAGTTTTTTGAGTTCCTCGTACACGCTCTGCTCTACAAGACTTAGCGATGTGACATCACGGATATAGCCTACTGGAACGCCTTTTCGTCCGGCAAGGTCTTTGATTGGCGTATACTCTTTATGGCCCATGCTGTCAGTCTTGAAGAGTACGGCGGCCGCACCGTCCAATTGCCTATCGGCCGTCATTGCTTTATCTTTCTCGACGACAGCGGCTTCCGGGTATTTCTGAGCGAATTTGCCCATGATGTTTGGATGTCCACCAACGAAGACGATTTTCTTGGCCGAGAAGATTTTTGAAAGTTCCTCCTCATAGTTGATGTCTGGTTCCGCCGGGGCAGCCTCTACTCTTTCTTCGGTCGGTTGAGCTGGAAGCTGCTGACGCAGCCTGGCGTTCTCTTCCCGCAGGGCTTTGAGTTGTTCCTCAAGGTCTGTGATTTGCTTTTGCTGGGACTCGACCTTGGATTGGATGCCTGCATAGCGATTCCTGGCATCCTCGGCCGCACGCTCTGCCGCATCGGCGCGGACCTTGTATTCCTTCAGAGACTCTTTCTGCTGTTTCA
>UMKM01013247.1_pt1 | contig 34577 bp, 31 predicted proteins | sample 1966331 | NCBI WGS metagenome assembly UMKM01 (sample SAMEA4836176, study PRJEB28245) | human gut metagenome | biome: gut microbiome; material: fecal sample | place: Denmark | collected 2008 | reverse complement strand
TCATACAAATACGTTTCCCTTTTGATAGTTGGAAGGGGAGGTGAAAAATTTGAGTATTGGCAATCTTGGAGTGGGTTTGTATTGATGGGTGGAACAACTGGACAAATTGTGTATATTCCTAATATATTGATGTCGGATATTTCAAATGGTCAAATAAATAAAATTACATTTAGTGGTGTTCCAAATGTAGGCAGTTGGGTAGAAGGCACAGAGTATTCCATAAGATTAGGAATGACAACTTATGAATATAAAGCCTATAATGGGAACGGTAGTGCTTACAATGATGCCGATTATCCCATGCCACAAGAAAGTAGATTGGGCAATTATTCTGTATATAATGCAAAAAGTTCCGGTGGTTTTGCTGCCCACATGAGGGGTACATTCTATTGTAGTGGAAGCCCGGGAAGTCAGCCCGCAAAAGAAGAAACTTATTCTTCTACAGGTCTAAGAATGCAACCGGATGGTGCGCCGGGCGGAGATGGCAGATATGGATATAAAAGTTCTTATGAAAATACTGTTTTCGGAGACGTAACTGAACCTATTCAATCCTCAGTTGTTATTCCTGTCCAATCTATTTTTGGAGGTACAAGTAAAGGTGAAGCGGGATATTTGAACACCAATTCTGGGAAAAGAACCGGTGCGTCTTCATGGGGAGGTGCAGGGTATGGTGGTTCTGATTTCACTTCTTCAGACGGAGGAAAGACAAGAATTGCTGGGTATGGCTCTGGACAAGAATGTTCTCCGGCAGATGATGATGCGGGAAATATTACGAAACCGGGAGAGGGTATATTTTGTATATACTACCACAACGAACCTATATAACTTGTTGGAAATCATTAAGGGAGAGTAAAATACACTCTCCCTTTCTTTTTGTCTATAGAGGGTTATTGTGGTAATACAAGCAGACAATCCCGTCGCCTTCATTGTATAAATCAGTTGAAGATGAAGATATTTTGAAAGCTGTTCCACCAGCACCATATCCGGCTTTGCCGTTCATATTTCCGTCTCCATAACCTCCCCCGCCGCCGGCTTTGCAGTTGTCGGTTGAAGTGAAGTAACTTCCTGCTCCGTACCCTGTTCCTCCAAAAATAGATTGGACAGGGATAGTAGAATCAGCTTTTAGTCCTGAATTATACTCTGGACCTTGATTGCCGTACCTTCCATCTCCACCTACTCCGCCATATTTTATACCGGGAATAGATGTACTATACTGTCCGTTACCATAACTTCCTCCTGCTCCCGCAACCAATTCAGATGTTGCAAGACCTCCTTCATTTCTACCATAAATGAATGGCGAGAGATTCCCTTGCCCGTTCACTTTGAAAAACCAATATGTATCTCTATGTTCTTGTCCATTTTTTTGATCGCCCAAAAACACTTCATATGTAGAACCATAGCACTGAAATTTTACGTAAAGTCCCATGTTCTCTGATATTGATTTTCTGAAATCTATAGTTTCATATCCCCACATTCCGTCTATAGATTGGCTTATTGCAAAATTCTTTTGATAAGCAACAATTGCACTGTCTCCGCCCATGCAACCTCCATACCATTCAGGCGCATTTGGAGCATTGTCGGTGTCTTTGCCGTAGCCTCCCCTTCCAACTATCAAAAGGGAAACGTATTTGTATGATGTATCTAATTGATAATTGGATTGGTGAAAGAAAAGAAGGTAGGTTTTGTATTTTCTCAAAAAGAAAGGTTATTTTTGTGGGTAAGTATATGCTTTGTTTTAAACGTTTAAAATTTTAATAATCATGGATATAATCAAAAGATCAGTAACAGCTAATTCCAATAAGCTGATAACTACTAATGGTGAAGCTGCACCTTCTTTAATCAGCAGTGCATGGAACTTTGCTACAATTGATAAAGATATTGTTCTGATTGATCAAAACGGACAAGAAGTGCCGTTTGTAGTTATTCCTCTTTCAGAAGGAACAATTAAAGTAATCTTAACAGGTGGAATGGAATACACCATTTCAGAAGCGGAAGTGAGTACAAATATAGGAATGCCACTCATGTACATGGTTCAGAAAATCGTGAAAGAAGGCACGACCGTTTCTTCTTTGAGTATTGGGATTTAATATAATTATCTGATTATGATGTTGTTAGGTAATATAAATGCAATCCCTTTTAGAAGAAGATTTGGGGGAGGTGGTGGCACACCTTTTCCATCTATTCCCGGTATGGTGGTTCGCTATTCAGGAGCAGGATTAACCAATGAAGAAATGTCTAAAAATCCTGTATGGAAAGACCTTACAGGTAATGGGCATGATTTACAGATGAAGAACTTTGCTTGGGGTGGAATGAGCGGGGTAGGTGGATATAAATTAAACTGGAGTAATTCTAACACTTGGGCAAATTATATTGTTGAGGGGGCGCATGGTACAGGTGAAATTACTAATAATACAATCCATATTACAAGTGCTAAAACAAATAATGCGTTATTTGAAGCAAGGGCAATCCTTAAATCTGTTGAGTACAAAGTATTGATAAAAGGATTAACGGATGATATATATTTGCGTTATGGTGTATTTAATGATGGGAAAGAATTATGGACAGAAATAAAGAACGATGGTATATATACTTTGCCGTCGTATGATTACGATAGTAGATATAATATGAAGTGGAAAGTGATGTCCCAAACCTATCCTATAGATTGCGACATTACCATCGAACAACTACCTCTCTACCCCGGCGCACTTATCTTTGACGGAGTAGACGATTGCGGTACCTGTAATAACTTTCCTATTTTGACTAAGGAAAAGGGATATACGGTTGTGGTGTTGAGACAGTGGGATCAAGATTTCTTGAATACAACTTTGACAGGAGGACTGTTGTCAACTAGGAATTATTCCACGGGAGAAGGTGTAGCATTTGAAAAAATAGAATCCTCAAATAAGGGTTATTGGAATTTAGGTGCTGGAGGTATCATAGATTTTGCAAAATCACCATTTACATGGCAAACTTCAAAACAATATAATAATGTTGGTATTTTAAAAGGTGGCAAAAATCATGGAAAACCATTATGTGTAGGATGTGGATTGTCTGGAGGCCAACAGTGTGGTAGATTTGCTATCTGGGAACTTGTATTTCTCGACCACGATGCCACCGAAGAAGAGCTAACCAAGATCAAAGACTACTTCATCAAAACCTATCCCTGGCTCTTCCCTGACCAAGCATGGACAGTCACCGGCAAAACCAACGAGGACGAAGATCGTGCTACTATTGCCAATATTACGGGCAATGGTAATGATCTTGTGCTGTCGAATTTTGGGTTTGCAGAAGGGAGTGGGTATGGGTTGTATGCATATAACTTCAACTCATTTAATCTTAAAGATAATGTAGTTAAGTCCACAGATGTAAAAAAAGATTCGTTTAGAATGATCGGAACCGGAAACAGCAGCAATGTTTTGATTTTATTAAACGAATCTGATTCTGCTGATTGGAAGATACGTATCACAGGCATGAAAGAAGGTGATCGTTGTTTAATTGGAAATGCAAACAAAAGCGGTGAATATATTAGCGTTAATAAAGATGGTACATACACTTTCCAAAAACAGTATGCAGCAACTTCTACGAATGGTATATGGTATAATTCTTCACAAGAAGTAGATGTTTTAGTTGAACAAATCCCCGAATACGAAGGCTATCTGATTACTGATGGGGTGGATGATAAGATAACTTCGTCTATATTTGAAATGGGTAATGATTGGACTGTAATAGGAGATTGGGAGCTTATAAATACAGGGAAAAAAGACAATGCTGGTATTGTAAAATTTGATAGTATAGTCATTTATAATTATAATCCAGTACTCATTAATATAAAAAATGGTAGAAATAATTTGATTCCCGATCAAAATACCGTTAATGCAATTTGTTCTGATGGCAGGATTTATTCAAAAGACTGGAAAGAATCTATTTATAATGAAGAAACGGAATCTACCAGTAAAAATTTCTTAACTATAGGATATTCAGGTAACAGTTATACTAAAATTGCTTTCAAAAACTTAGCGATTTATCCTACAGTCCTTTCCAAGGAAGATTGTATAAAAGCATATAACTATTTACAAACTTTAAAAGCAAAATAATATGAAGAAGTACAAAGTTTTATTCTGTGATCTGGATGATACGTTAATTGAGACATTAAGTGGCAAAACATTTCCTAAAGGAATTTGGGATATGAAAATCAAATTTGATGTTTTGGATGCAATTAAGCAGTTTTCTCCTGAGTATGTTTTAATTGTAAGTAATCAAGAGGGAATTGAAGCTGGTTTTGTGGATCATCAAAGATTTCAATCTAAAATAGAATATGTATCACAATGCGTAAAAGAATATTGCGGAGTAAAATGCTATTCGGAATATTGTACCACGAATGATAAAAATGATTTGTATAGAAAACCAAACGTAGGAATGTTTAATCATCTTTGTGAAAACTATGTTGGCGATGATTTTGATTACATAAAATCTATTACACTTATGATAGGTGACGCAAGTGGACTTGAAGGACAGTTTTCTGATAGTGATAAAAGAACCGCAGAAAATTTCGGGATTGACTATCTTGATGTAAATGAATTTGTTAATTTGTATAATAAAAAGAAATAAAAATAGATGAAATACGCGATTGTAGATTTATTATGGGCAAAATCACATGGTATTGAAATACTGCCCGAAATGAGAACAAGTATAGATCAGAGTAAAGTTATTTTACATGAAGAAACGTTAGTACCTTTTGAAGATGAATCATTTCCAAGATATTCATTTAGTGATCCAACTTTTATTGAATTGTTAAATAGTGAAGAGTGGACTAGTACAGAAGAAGAACCTGTAATTAATAGAGACTTTAGTCGTATCTTAGCTTTGAATGTTCTTAATGAAGAGATTACTAAAGAAATCAATACATATGATCTTACTCCGGGTGAAGCATTACAAGTTAAAGATCATTATCCAGAATGGGTTGCAGGTATCATGGTTAAAGCAGGAGAAAGATATTTATCTGATAATGTTCTTTGGGAATGTATAAAAGAACATACTACTCAAGATAATTGGAAACCTTCTATGGCTACTGCAAGTTTGTGGAAAGTAGTAGATGAAGAACACAAAGGTACTATCGATGATCCTATTGTTTACATTCCACCTATGGAAATATTCAAAGACAAATACTATATCCAAAATGGTATAAAATATAAATGTACAAGAAATAGTGAACAACCTCTTACACATGATTTATCAGCCCTTGTTGGATTATATGTTGAGAAAGTTTAATTATTAATAAGCTAAGGATGTCACAGGAAATCTACAATAAGACCGTGTTCAAACGGTTCTTCGAAGAAAACGATCCTGCCGTAATGGAATGGGCGGAGAATGTACTTGAAAAGGTATCTTCTCCCGGCATTCTTCCTACTTTTATAAAGAAGGACGGAGAGGATTTTAAGGCGTATTGGGAAACAGTCTGTCATATCTTTGCGCTTGTTGTTTTATATGCTAAGCAATACAACGAGATTGATACGAACAAGATTCTGTTTGAACTTTTTATTGAAAACAGAGGACTTGTGACAGATGAAGTGGACACACTCGAACAGATGAAATATCTGTTCAATAATTATGTGAAGGAATATAGAAAAAGAGGAACACTTGATATTGTAAACAAGGAAGGCATGATACTTGGGGAGCTTCTCCGTCTTATTAGATATAAGACGGAGGATGAGTTTATATTTGCCCTTTTGATGTCTCGTGATACTGGATGGACAATGGGACATAGCTCTCCTACATGGAACAGGACAGACACGGTTCTGAATGTTACAAAAGGGTATGAAACAACGGAAAGTGTAAAAGATTTGAATGCCTATCCACTTGTGAACCCTACAGGTGTTGTTATTGTGGATGATATAGACAACAATGGCACTCCTATACAGGCAATGACTTTCGTTGGAAATGCTTTGGTGGGTATTTCTTCTGAAATTGACAAAACGAAGCTCCTTCCTATTTCAGAAAATCTTTCTTATCAGATTTCTTTTAAGGTTAAAACATCTTCCACAAGCAACCAAAATTTGAAATTCGGTGTGGAAGTGTTTAACGAAGCCGTTCAACCTATGATATGTAAGGAATCTTATGGAAGTGCAGAGAGCAACAATTTTGTTTCCGGCAGTAAAGGAATCCTGGAACTTCCTGTAGCTGGAGTGTATTATGAATGCCGGGCAATTCTATCGAGAAAGAACAGGGTATACGCAAAGCAGTTAGAGCTTAATTTCCCGAAAGGGAGAGGGCTTCAAATGAAAGACGGAATGAAATTCTTGTCATTAAGTCTTATTCAAGACAGGTCAAATTCTTTCGCTTCCGTGTATATTTATGATATAAAGATAAAGCCACTTTTCCTTCCATTCTATCAAGGTAATTTAGGGGAAAAGGACGTGATAGCTGCTTATTATCTTAATAATTCCCTTACAAGTGAGAAAGGAGTAAAAAAATTTACAGAAGATTACCTTGTTACCTACAAAAACATAATGGGTAGTGAGGATATTCAGCCTTTGAAAGAGAAGAATGTTATTTTCAAAGTATTGTCGGATAGGGGAGCTTACATAGAAGGAGCTTCTATTTCCATTTTAGACAAACGTCTTGTGACGGACAGAAACGGGGAAGCATCTATTGTACTTTATCCTGGTGATTATTCTATTGATGTGGAGAGGTCTTTGTTCATGAATATAGAAGATAGATTGTTTCAGGTATTGGAAGACGATGAAGAAACGCAGGTGGAATATATTCAAATGCAAGGAGATGTGTATGAAAGAAAAGTCACGTTCGTTGTAAGGGACGAAAATGAAAGACCTATACAAAATGCCCTTGTTACTTTTAATGGTGAATTTAAATATACGGATTCTTCTGGTAATGCCATATTTATGGCTTTTCCTGGCTTATACCCTTATACTGTAAGCAAGACGGATTATTATACCATAAGTAAGAACATCAATGTACAAGACGATCAATCCGAACCTGTAACGCTTATATTGATACCAAGATATACGGTTACATTTACGGTGACAAATTCATCTACTGGCGCAGTGGAAGGTGCAAATGTGACACTTACCGCAAAGGACAGACTGGCAACAGAGGATACTGTCGCTTATTCGGAAAGCAAAAGAACGGGCACGAATGGGAAAGTGACATTCACGAATATATTGGGAGGTGATTACACTTATCTTGTTGAAAAGCAAAACTGGATTCCTGTAAATGGGGATGTTGTTGTGGACAGTAATAAGGATATACAAGTGAGCTTCAATCCTATGCCTACTTTTAACATGACGTTTACTGTAAATGATTACAACACCTTTACGGGAGAGAAAAAGCCTTTAAATGGGGCTACTGTGAAATTTGCCGGTTTGACAAAACAGACTTCTGACAATGGACAGGCTGTTTTTGAAGGAGTGTTGGGGGGAAAATATTCTTATGATGTATTTTACGACAACAATCATCAACGGGTATATGCGGAAAACTATGAGTTTTACAATAATTCAAACCTTACGATAGACTTGAAACAGCTTACCTATAAGACTACTATCAAGGTGTATGGCGCAGGAGGAACAGTCGTTGAAGGTGCGAAAGTGAAAGTAAACGATAAGGATTTTGTGCAGGAAGATTCTTCTGGTGTTGTGTTGGAACTTCCCAATGGACAATACACTGTCATAGCATCCTATGAGGAATATGAGGACAGAGAGCAGCAATTTACTGTAAATGGAAATGATCAAGTGGTGAGCATCTATATGGATCAAACTTTATATGATCTTACATTTGTTGTAACAGAGGATAACGGTATCATTTCCAACGGTACAAGAATAACACTTAACAGGGGAGGTGCAGGAGAACAAACAGGTCTGACTAATAACGGACAGATCAAATTCTCTGTTCCGAGAATGCGTTATGATTGGGTGGCTTCGAAGCAATATTTCAGTGATCAGACAGGGGTTGTGCAACCAAATGACCTTCCAAAGACGGTGAATGTTGCAATGCCAAGAAAAGAAACGAGAGTGCAGTTCTATGTTTATAATTCCGATACAGGGCTTCCAGTTTCAGGAGCTTCTGTAAAACCAGAAGGACTTAGTACGCAAAATACAGGGTCGGACGGTACAACGACCTTTATGATGCAGATGGGGAAAACTTACAGATATGAAGTTTCCGTTTATGACTATCAGCCTACGGAAGGTTCTGTCACAGTTAATCAGGAATCAATGCCACAACAAAGGGTAGGTGTTTCCAATAAGACTTACAGTGCTCATATTACAGTGAAATCCCGAAATGGGTATAATATTAATCGAGCTTACGTGACTTATGGAGGAAAGAGTGGGTACACCAACTCACAAGGACAGCTTACACTTACTGGAATACAATCAGGATCGTATAATGCCACTTGTACGGCAGACAATTATCAATCCCAAACGAAAAACAATATTGCAATATCGGGAGCTGACACGTATATAGATTTCACTCTTGACTATGAGCTTACGACAACTTATATTTATCTTAGAAAGGAAAATGTATTGCAACCTTATGCTTCCGTGAATATAAGAACTACTGCGCCTGACGGATCGTCTTATTACAGTGGTACAGATCAGACAAATGGAAGTGGTAGGATAACGGTTTCTTCTCCTTCTGGAGGTTATGTGTATGCTTCCGCTACGGATTCGGAATGTGTAGGGACAGGGGATGAATCAACGAACGCAGGAGGGAGCAGTATTTACCTTTATCTTTGGAAAGCTCTTATCGTTTCTTATAGCGGATCGCCTCAAACGCCATCTGTATCAAATGGCGTTTATGAAATAGTGGGAAGAGAAGTAAGGGTACAAGGTGGAAGTAGAAATACAAGTAACCCTTCTACTGTGTATGCCAATTTCAGAAATCATACAAGAGCTATTACAATCAAACAGTGGCCCGAATCATTTTCTATTCAGGGAAGTTCTGGCACTTATAATGTGGACGCTGCCGGCGGCAACCATTCTGCCTTTAGAGGATGTACAAGTCTTTCATCGATTGCAACAAACACAATTCCTTCTATTTCAGGGGGTGTTATCTGTTGGTTTAGAGATTGCACAAGTCTTAGATCTATTCCTTCTGGTTTGTTTACTAAAATGACAGGTAATTCTTGTGCGGGTGCTTTCTGGAGCAGTGGGGTTACAAGTCTCCCGAGTGGTCAACTTGTTCCTACTTCATGTGTTTATCATTCTTCCTTGTTTAGAAGTTGTAAGAGTTTGACTTCATGCGTTGGCAATGGTACTTTTGGAAGGGGAGGTGGCACAGAAGATTTCCATGCTGTATTTTTTGAATGTACGGCTTTGAAAAATACAGGAGGTCAATCAGCTACAAGTTCTCCATTTAGCAATTCAACGAATGCACAGTATATGCAATATACATTTCAAGGCTGCACAGCCATAACCGAACTTCCGGTATTATGGTTCAGATATTGCACAAACATTGTTTCTTTTGTTGGTTGCTTTGTCGGTTGTACAAGTCTTGTCGACGGCTGGTCTACCGCTATGTTTTCTTACTCTTCGAAGGCAACAAATATGCAGTCATTGTTTGAGGATTGTACTTATTTGTCTATTCCTTATGGACAGGGACTTCCGTCAAGTGTAACAAACGCTTCAAGAATGTTTGCGAATTGTAGGAATTTATCTGATATATCTTCTTTTGATATGAAGAATGGAAAGTTGCAGAATGCAGAAAGTATGTTTGAGAACACGGGTGTGAAACAAATTCCCGCTAAGTTCTTTAATAATCTTACGACACTTACCAATCTTAGGAGATGCTTTGCAGGATGCACGTCACTCACTTCTTTTGGAAGAACAGGGAATTATGTAGGACAACCAGGAACATCTGCACGACCTGTGAATGTGGATATAGGAAATCAGTTTAATAATACCAATTTTGAGAATATTGGCAATAGCTTGAATTGTACCGAAATGTTTTCAGGCTGTACAAATCTTTCTTTAGGAACAGAACAGGCTTATGCGGTTTCGTACACATCCCTATATGATAGGTCAGTGGCAGGGGTAGGAAAGGTTAATATGGACAGAATGTTTTATGGTTGCTCGAAACTTGGAACTGTCCCTGTTATTCAAATCCTTACAGGATCATCCAATTATGTAAAGATAACGGAGTCTGGGAACAATAACGTAACAAGTCATAGCCAGACTTTTACAGGCACAAATTGCGAGGGTGTTCCAAGTGGATGGAAATAGTAAGTCAAAAATAATTAAAATATTGAGTATGAGCAAGTTAAATGTTAGTAGAAATGTTTTTTTAGAGAAAGAAGAACTTTCAAATATGATTTCTTTCTTTGCTACAGCACCGCTTATGAAGGCGGTGCTACAGGCATCTTATTCTTTTGGGATGATTACGAATGACCCGTCTAAGATCAATCCTAATACAGTTAACAAACCAGTAGAAGATGAAAATCTTATAGAACCTTTTAAAGTGGAAACAGGAACAAACTCTGGCACTATTAAGGTACTTCCTGGGATGGCTCTTACCAGTGCCGGGAACTTTATAGATATCAATGTAGAAGACAACATCGTTGTGCCGAATGACAGCAATTTCTATTGGGTGAAGATTGCTTACAAAACAAGAAATTACGAAAAGGGATATGTAAGCGTAAACTCACAAGGTATTGTGTCTGGTTCGGTTGATTTTTCAGGCAAGGTGAGAGGGCAGTCTTCGTCAACTCCTATTTCTATTAGGTTTGAAAAACAAGACGGTTCTGTTCCTTTGAATAATGGCGTTTATCAGATTGTAAACATAATTGACAGCCAAAACTTACTTCTTACATCCGCAACTACATTTGTAGCGGAATCGAATTTAAGAGCTATTGTGCTTGGGACACTTCCTTTGGGAGGTGTATTGACTTCCGAGCAGCGAAACGGTTTGTACACTTATGATGATTATGTCATTTCTTTAGTCCCAGAAGTAAGCATCAGCACTCCGCCAGAAAAAGAACCGGACGAGTATTATATCGCTCGTGTACAAAATTCTGGCGGCACGGTATCTGTTTACAATGAAGTGAAAAGCGAATATTGGTCGCTTGGGAATATATTCATGTCAACTTCTAAAAGTTAAGGCTTATGTTACGGTTTTATTATACGGTCAGTTCGGGATATAACAGTCCGCAGTCCAAAGTTTCAGATTCGTTGGGTGGATATAAATCTTCCACTCTTGTGCCTAATGATGTATTTGGTAATTTATTTGATGAAATAAGCCTTAATTTGGCTTCAAATCCTCGCAGTCAATATGTTGCTCTTGTTTTGAAAAATGAGGGCACAGAAACGCTTAAAAACGTCGAATTATGGTTTTCTTCTGTAACGGATAACCCCTATGGAACAATCACGGTAGGAGCTATAGGGATGGGAAAGGATGAAGAAGAAAATCCGGTTACTTCGCGCACATCTTCCATGAATGAAAAGCCTTATTGGATTCAGTTCTATGAAGCAAAAGAGGAAGAACCGGTATCGCTTGGCGATATGGAAGCAGGAAAAGAAGTCTGTTTGTGGTTTTGTCGGTCGCTTGATAAGGAAATTATAAAAAATGACTATGATCTTGTGGCAGAGAGAGATATGAACACGCAGAACCGCTATAAAAAGGTGGAAAAGCAGACAGAGGAAATTTTTAACATTAATTTGGTTTGGGAATAGTTACAAAAGTTGTAGTTTTGTCAGCGAGACAGGGGAACAAAAACTTCCCCTTCTTTTATCACTTAAAATATACAACTTTTGTATGCAATGATTTTATAATCTAATTTCGACAGCAATGACAAGACGAGAAGAATTTGAAACGATTTATGAATACTTACAGGGGAAACTGACAAACAACCCGAAGTATGAGTTTCATGCAAAAAGAAAGGACAGGGAAAGGATAAAAGATTTTCTTGAAAATGAAATAGTGGGGAATCTTTGGAACTATCTTACTTTTCAATTTAATAGGCAGGTTTTTATTTTGTCGGTGTCGAAATTGAGTATTATTCCTCTTCCTAATGTGATAGGGAAAGCAGCTATTGAAAGATGGAGAAAACGAACACAAAAGGATATGTGGTTTACCTCTAAATTCGTTATGGAATACGACCTTAGAAACCCTATCCAGAAAGAAGAAGCCTTGTCTGATTCCTATTTGGATAAAGAAAGACAGCTTTATTTTGATTCTCCGAGAGGATACATCCTTTGTGAAAGCTATGATGGGTTTTTGTATCATGAAAAGAAATGCAAAGGATGCAGGTATATAAAATTGTGTGAAGAAAAATATAAGGACAGATGAGAAAAAGAAGAAAGGAACTTGAAGTTAAAATTGTCCCTTGTTTTTACGATACGAAAAGAGCAGAGCTTTTGATCGTAAGGTACGGATGGTTTGGAAACCCTAAGTTTGTAAGGAGTTTCGGGTTTATCTATCTTTCGAGTAAGGAAAGTGAGAAAAAGATGGACTATGTGTGTGAATTAATAGATAGGTTTAACAGAATACAAAGTTTAAATTGTTATGGAAGAAAAAGTAATGTATGACGTGCGTTCAGCACTTATGACAGGTGAAATTAAAGAAGTAAAAAAATGGGAAACAACTACTTTCAGAGGTCTGGAGTATATCATCCCGGAAGGAGAACGTGAAATGGCTAAAATTGGCAGAGATGTGTTTTTCACAAAAGAAGAAGCAAAGAAAGCTATTAACGCAACGGTTGATAAGAGAGTTCAGTATCTTGAAAATCAGATTGAAAGAATTAAAAGCTATAAGTTTGAGTAACGTGCTGAAAAAGAAGGAGAAATACGAATATCGTCCTTGTAAAAGATGTGGTGAAAATCATTACATCTACAATAGGATGAAGTGGCTCTGTAAAGATTGTGACACAGAAACAACCAAAGAACGTAGAGGTGACCTTCAATCCTTATTTACGGAGATATGGCAGGAAAGACCTCATGTTTGTGTAAAATGTGGAAAGCCTTTGGGGGATGAACCAAAAGCTATTTTCTTTTCGCATATCAGATCAAGAGGAGCAAGACCGGATTTGAAGCTGGATAAGAACAATATCGAACTTCTTTGTTCCGCTTGTCACAGATTACATGAATTTAACGAAAGGGAAATCGTATGAAAAAGATTCTTGTATTGACGGTATTGTCGTTTATTCCCCTTCTTGTTTCTGACGCAAAAGTTCTTTCCACTACGAAAGAAGATAGAGATAAGGTTGTGTGGGAAAGGTTGGTTCATGCCATTTGCATGGTTGAATCCGGTTGCGATGATAAAGCGAAAAACAAGGTAAGCTCCGCTTCTGGTAGGTTTCAGATGTTGAAGGTTTATGTGGACGAAGTGAACCGGATAAAAGGGAGACATCTCTATTCCTATAAAGACAGATTTGATCCTGTAAAGTCAAGAGAAATGTTTGAAATATACCAATCCCACCACAACCCTACCAAAGATATAGACAAGGCGATCGTTTTCCACAGAGGAAAGAAAGTCAAGTCTTATATTAGGAAAGTAAAACAGGAAATGTATAATCTTTAATTTTTAATGCTATGACAGTATGCTGGACAGAAGGATGCTATTACTTTGAAGGCAAAGTGATCAGTTCCTACCAAGTGGAAGATGGCACTATGCTGGTAGTGGAAACACAGAACGGACGAACAAGGAAAGTTCTTAGAGAAAATGATCATTTAATTGAGTTGGATGTATGCGAATAGATGAAAACATGGAGGTATTACTTCAATCCGTTGCAAATTTATTCGGGGATTTGAAACTGAACGTTCTGAAAGGAAAGTTGGAAGATGTAATAGCACTTCAAGATACGAAAAGTATTGCTGACTTTACCGAAGAATGTATTAAGTGGTCGGAAAGGGAATATACGAAAAAACAGCGTATGTTTGTGTTCTCTGATGGGAAATTGGCTTTGACAAGAATATTTATTGTTTCCGCAGAAATGGACTACACGGATGAAGGTGTACCGGAAATAATTATAAATAGAATGCCGGACGATGTAACGTTAAAGGACAATCCTTACAAGAACATTCACGTCCGATACGAAAGCGAGGAAAACTGTTCCCGTGATTTCGATAGATTGAAATTAGTGTTGAATTAATAATCTATGGCTAAGGAAGTTATAGTAAAGAATTTAAATCTCGTTGGAATGACAGATTATTTCAATGAGCATTACAAAAAGAAAGATGGTGGAAAGTTTTCATACTGGAACATCAGAGCTTATGTGGTAATGGGCAAAGTCCCCTCCTATTTAGGAGAAGGATTGAGTATTGTTCCTTGTGTGCCGGTAGGTAGTAATGTAAGGTTGTGGAAACTTGTGAAAGAAATAAAATAGAAAGGGAAAGAAAATGAAAGTGTATGTAAGTTTGCCCATTTCTGGGCATGATATAGAAGAAACGAAAGAATACGCAGAAAAGGTTAAGAAGTTTCTTGAAGAAAAGCGTGACGAAATTGTTACTCCTTTTGATGTTTGCGATGAAGAAGGTAAGCCCTACTCCTATTATATGGGTAGGTGTATTGAAGCACTTTTAGAATGTGATGCTGTTTTCTTTGTACCAAATTGGCAGGAATCAAAAGGTTGCATGGCAGAATTTGAGTTGGCAAGAATTTATGGAAAGAAAATTTTAATGTAAAGAAAATGAAATCATCAAGCAAATATTTGATATGTTATGATTGTGAAACTGGTTCTATTCCCTCAAAAGACAAACCGGCTTTTGATACGATTGCACTTATAGAAATCGCATTTGCAGTCATAGATATGGAGAAACTGGAGATATGTGAAGAAGTATCTATGATTCTCCCACATGATTACAAAGAGGGATTGGTCTATAGTGCAGAAGCGGAAGCAATACATGGCATTACTGAATCTATCCAGAATGAAAAGGCAATTTCGTTAAAAGAGGCTTACAAAAAGTGTCTGGAGATTTTCAAAAGGTACAAAAATCCGCGTCAATTATGTACGCTTTGCGGACATAATATAGTAGGGTTCGATAATGCCTTTTTGGAGAACTTTTTTAAGTTCATGGGAGATGATCTAAGCAAGTATGTAAAGTTTTCGTTGGATACGATGCAATTGGCTCACATGGCTTATGGAGAATCGGAAAACTATCAACTGCATACTATTTGTGACAAGGAAGGTATTGATCTTGTAAACGCGCACCGTGCCGGTGATGATACCTATGCGAACGCACTGCTTATGATAAATTTCGTAAAGAAACTTCGAGGAGAAGGAACAACTGCCGAACAAGATGGCATGACGGTCAAGAATCCTTTCCGAGAAAAATTTGCTTTGTAACGTGGCAATAGTATATAATTCAAAAGGTGGGGTTCTGACCGATTTGCAAGCAAAAAGGTTGTTTACTACTGTGGACGATATAATAGACAGACTACCTTCTCCTACTATATCCCAACTCTTTTCGGGTGGGTATAAAAGGGATATGGACAAGATGCTTGAAACTATTATAGATCAGACAGAGTATGCAATGAATTTTGGACGGTCTCTCGATACCGAAAAATTGGGATATGTGGACAACCTGTTTGCGTCAATGGATGAAAACCTAAGAATCCTTTCGTACAACTATTTTAACGCAACCGTCCTTTCCAATTTCAATTTAGGATGGAGAAATTTGGAATGGGGAAACCTTACACAACTCTTTCCGTGGAGTAGTTACCTGTGCGCCCGCGGAGCAGGCAAATGTCTGTGTATCAACACTTTAGTTGTTATGGCGGATGGCTCTTTGAAGAAGGTACAGGACATAAAAGTAGGTGACAAAGTAATGGGACAGGACTTCAAACCTCGAAAAGTCTTAGAGCTTCACAGAGGAAGATGTCCTATGTATGAAGTAAGGCAAATAGGTGGTATGGATTATACCGTAAGCGAAGGACACCTGCTTTGCCTATCCGATAGGAGCATTGTTCCTGTAGAAGTGGCGGAAATGAACCTTAGAAAGGGTTTTTCTTATAAAGGTTATAGGTCTACTAAGAACGGACTAAGAGAGACGGAAATTTATGTGTCTTTGGTTGGTGAAGATGACTATTACGGTTTTACCTGTGATGGTGACCATAAGTTCCTATTAGAAGATGGTACGGTTTGTCATAACAGCTATATGTGGTGTTATTCCTTTCCTTTGTGGCGATTGTATTCTTACACGAGACCTATGCTCTATGGAGGTGATACGGTTGACAACAAGAACCGGAAAGAGACGGCTATGATCACAAACACTATGACACTTGCAAAGGTGCATGTGAACAAGATCATAGAAGAAATCACTACTAACGATATTTTAAAAGAAAAACTTGATCCGAATGGAAAGGCGAAATTAGGTGAAACAGCAATAGAAGGTGAGAACGGTGCTATACTTCATGTCCGTGGTAAGGACGGGTTTATTCGTGGTCTGCACGTTGGTGCAGCAATCATAGACGATATGCCAGACGAAAGTTCTTTGTATAGCGATGAGCAAAGGGAAAAGTTGAAAGAAGTTTTTAGAGGTACAATTACACCTATTGTAGAACCATACGGGTATTTGATTATATCTGGTACACCTTATTCGACTGCTCCGAATGAACTGTACAATGTAATAAAAGGTGACAAACGTTTTTATTCGTTTGAATATCCTATTGTTTTCCCGGATGGTAGACCTCTTGCACCGGATAGATACACCTTTGAAGATATAAAGGCAAAAAGAACGGAACTTGGTTCTATCGTATTTGCCCGTGAGTATTTGGTTATTCCTATTTCCGATAACTCAACGATCTTTCCTTATGAGTATCTAAGAAGGTCAACTACAGGGATGGACAAAGTTTCTTTTGCAGACAGTATAGAATTTTTTCCGTTTGAACTTCAAAGAGTAGTGGTAGGATGTGACTTTGCCGTATCTGGTAATATTGGTGCTGACTATACTGTCTATTCTGTTTGGGGTATTGACTATTCGAACAACTTCTATCTGATAAACTATTTCCGTGCAAAGGGGATGTCCCATAACGAACAGGTGGACAAGATCGTTCTTTTCAACCGTCTGTACAAGCCGGACAAGATAGTATGCGAGGCAAACGGTTTCCAAGGGATCTTGTCTGCACTTGCAAGAGAAAGGGGTCTTTCCAATATCGAGCAGTTTACGACAACAGAAGGAAACAAAAAAGACCTCTATTCCGGTCTTCCATCTTTGTCTGCTATGTTTGAAAGAGGACAGATTAAAGTTCCTTACAAGGAAGGGGAGACAAGACAAAAGGTAGAGTTGATGTTTAGTGAGTTTGCGTCCGTTACTTTCAGAAGCGATAAAGGGAAATTAGAAGCGAGTTCAGGACACGATGATATAGTGATGTCAATTTTTTTATCTATACATACCCTTCGTGAAGAAAACGGATCAGGTAACAATTTTAGTATAAATATGGTATAAATAAGTATATGGATCATGGGTAAACTGAATCCCGGTTTCATGGCGGAAATCTTTAAATTGATGTTTTCCGATGAAGTCATAATGCGTATAGCTTCGGAATATTTGAAATACGAATTGATTCCTAAAGAATGGGTAGGCTATAAATTCATTCTTAGGGAAGCGATCATACAATATACAGAAAAGAATAAGCTGCCTTCTATCGGTGTTATTTGTCAGAAATTATGTGACGAGGATGCCGTGCAGCTCGCTGCAAAGGAAATAAAGAAGGCGGCTTTGATAGACAGGGAAATTGCAATAGACCAATTGCAGTCTTTTGTCAAGGAAACAGAATTTGAACTTCTTTCAAGGAAAGTGCATGACTTGTATGAAGAAGGAAAGAAGGAGGAAGCAATACGTGTCAATGCCGAAGAATCCCAAAGGATATTGGAAATGTCGTTTCGTTCCAAATCAGGGGGTTTCCAGTCTGTTTTCGGGGGTTTCCAGCAACGTATGCTTGAAAGACGCATGGATGCTGCTACAATAACGGAAAAGCCAGTAAAAATTCCTTTTGGAATCGACAGGTTGGACGATATATCTTTCGGTGGCATGGAAATAGGGGACACAACGCTTTGGATTGCTCGCAGCGGTACGGGTAAAGCGTTGACTTTGGACAGCAAAATTCTCACTCCTACTGGTTATATTTTGATGAAAGATGCTAAGGTAGGGGATATTATTTGTGATAGAAAAGGCGGTACTCAAACAATAGTTGGCGTATATCCTCAAGGAAGAAAGAAAGCGTATCGAGTAACTTTTGCAGATGGAAGTTTTGTTGATTGTAGCAAAGATCATCTTTGGACGATATGGGATAATTATCACAACTCAAAAGGTTATGAAACTATGCCTTTGTCGGAAATGATGGAGAAAGGAATTAAATTTGGCGGACACCATAACGGACAAAAATATCTTACTAAAAACAATATTGTAAGATACGGTTCTTATCCGCGTCCTCGTTTTTCTATACCATTGGTGGAAGGCGTTGATTTAGGAGAAAAAGAAGTTTTTATTGATCCTTATACGTTAGGCGTTTTATTAGGCGATGGAAGTTTTTCTGATAAAGCTGGTAATTTAACTGTAACGTTGCCAGACAATGAAATTATGGAAAAATTGAAGTTCCCAGAACAGATATACCTTAAATATGTAGCAAGGTATGCGTATAGGATTAATAAAGGGGAAAGTGAACATAATTTTCATTATTACTTAAAAAAATACGGACTTTTTGGGAAACTTTCTCACGAAAAGTTTATTCCAAAAGATTATATTTTCAACAATAAGAATGTTCGATTAGAGGTTCTTAGAGGGCTTTTAGATACAGACGGGTATGTTGAAAAAACAGGACAAATAGAACTTTCTCTATCTTCTAAACAATTAATAGAAGACGCTACTTTTATTGCAAGGTCATTAGGATGTTTGTGTAAAATATCAGAACCAAAAAGAGCTTCTTATGTAAACAAAAAAGGAGAAAGGGTTATTTGTAAATACAGATATAGATTGAGAATCACCCCTCCTAAAGGATTAGATTTATTTCATCTTTCAAGGAAACACGAAAGAGAGATAAATCCTAAGAAAAAGAATTTTGTTGAAAGAAGAATTGTGTCCGTTGAATATATTGGCATAAAAGAAATGCAGTGCATAAAAGTGTCAGGAAAAGAAGGACTTTTTCTTACAAATGATTTTATCGTTACTCACAACACGACTGTATTGAAATGGCATGGGTATTCTGCTGCCATTAGAGGTGTGCCGGTTCTTCATATCCAGTTGGAAGGTGGGGTTAAAGCCTGTATGCAAATATATGACCAGTTATGGTCTGCTCAATCCTATTCTGACATTAAATCCGGCAATATCAGTCCAAAGGACAGAAAGAAGATAGAACAGGCTATTAAAGAAGTAAAAGAGCTTAGTTCTGACATTGAAGTGTATGGATTCAAAAAGTTCGGGCAGGCTTCTATGGGGGATGTCCGGCAGCTTTGTTATGACTATTTTAATACACATGGCAAGTTCCCCGGATTGGTAATACTCGATTCTCTGGATTTGGTAAAGACCGGTATATCCAAAAAGATAGATTCTGATCCTGATCACAAGAAAGAAAAACTACAGACTTGTGCCCAGCTTTTGAAGAACTTGGCGGATGAAATAGGTGCTCCTATCATTACGGCCACACAGACAAGTGATGTCCCGTTTGAAGTATGGAACAACCCGGATAAGGTGATTGACCGTTCTTATACAGAAGGTGACAAAACGCTTGTAAAACCTTTTTCTTTTGTGTTCACCCTGAATATGACAATAGAGGAAAAGGCAAACGCAACGGCTCGTATTTATGTCGACAAGCTCCGTGATTACAAGGAAAGTCAAGAAGTGATTACGATTGCTACCAATTACGACAAAAGACGTTTCTATCACAGGGGGCGAACGATGGAGATGTACAATCAAATTTCTGAAAGGAAAGAGATAAAGAAACAGGCACGTAAGAAAAAGACGGAAGCAGACAAAATGGAAAGTATTTAGGATCATGATTAGGATAGATGAAGAAGAAGTAAAGGCGGCGTTCGGACTTCGCATGTTCGGTTCGCAAGGGTGGCTCTCCAACAAGGACATGGATTGTCCCTACTGCGGAAAATCGAAGAAATGGGGTGTTCTTTTGAATCCTCACGGCGGTGTGTTTCACTGTTGGAAATGCGGTAGCAAAAAACCATTGAAGGATTTTCTGGACAAGATAGGAAGGAAAGATCTTATACGGATGGAATATCAAAATTCATTAAGTGTAAAACTTACACCTTTGAAAGATGATGTGGATGAAGATGTGTCCGAAGAATTGCCGGAAGTAAAACTTCCCCTTCGTCTTGAAAGACTGAAATCTGACCCTTATTTAGACGAAAGAGGGTTTAGAGCGTATCATTACGCACTTTTTGAACCGTCTGAAACCAAATCTATTTTAGAAAAGGATTTGAAAAACTACATCATCTTTAAAATGAAAATGGATGATAAGCTGGTGGGATGGCTCGGCAGAAGCAGATATTCCAAAGAGTGGCATAAAAGAGATTTGGAAAGGGCAAAGGAAACCGGTACTAAACCGCATTTGCGATATGAAAACAGCATAGGGACGAACTTTACAAAAATATTAGGCGGTTACAACGAGCTTTCTTCTATTACAAAGGACGTGATAATAGTGGAAGGGTTATTTGACAAAGTAGGTATAGACAATCTTTTAAAACTTTGGGATTGCAGGGATTTGAAGTGTGTGTTCACTTTTGGGAAAAGTATAAGCAAAGAACAAATATCCTATTTGGAAAGAAAAGGGGTAAAGAATGTGATTCTGATGTATGACGATGCGACTGTTGAAGAATCCAAAAGTGCAGGGTTGATGCTTGCAAAGTCATTCAACACCAAGATAGCTTATCTTTACAAACCGGGCATTGACCCGGGAGATATGGATATGGATTATTTGGAAGAAGTTTTGGATAACTTGTATGACCCTATCAATTTTTACGTCTCTAAAATCAAGAAAATGTGGTAGGTTATTCCTACTTTTGTTGAAAATCACAAATCATAAAATCAAATGGACAGAAGCAGAGAATTATCGATAGACGAATATTTGAAAGTGCTCCAATTGGAATACTTTACCCACAAGGTAAGAAGCCTTATTTTTGATAAGCCCGAATTTGTCAAGATGGCAAATGATATCGCAGAGTTTAAAAAGGAACGGATCGAGTTGTTGGCAAAAAGACATTTTAAACGGTCTATTTTCTTTTCGGTGGAAGAATATTTTTCTTTTTATGAGAAAGAGTTCTTGAATCCTACCGGTATTCCCAATTTCCAGTATTCCACCAATGAACAGAAAAGAAACTCGCAGTGGTTTTGGGATATGATCTATTTGCTTGGAAAGGATCAGATTGTTATTTATGATGACAAAGAGTATCGGATTCTGAAGAACGATATAAAGAATCAAACGGTCACTATCAAAGTGAACGGAAAGAAAAAAGATGTGGAATATTCAAATATCAAAATAAAAAGGCTTATCATGTGTTTTGATGGTAAGTTATTATAAATCAACTAATTTAAATTTCGTATTATGACTTTTAAAGAGTATGAAGCGCACGCGGCTTCAACAGCGTGTTATGCAAAAGAAGTAGCTATTTCGTATGTAGTAATGGGACTTACCAATGAATTGGCAGAAGTTTTTGAAAAGGTGGACAACGCTGCCGAAGCAAAGGAAATTTTGAAAGAAGTGGGAGATGTGCTTTGGTATGTTGCAATGACAAGACAGGAATTGGATTTGCCTGCATTGGAGTTTCCCGAAGAATTACACAGATTGGACGATACGGATGTGTACAGATTAAGTCCCTCCTATTTGCTCCAACAGGTAGGTATCATTAACGGTCAAGTGAAGAAATACTTCCGGGATGATGATTACAGCAAACCTTTCCCTGAAAAGAGAAAAGAACTTTGTCATACGGCGTTGGAACAGATTCTTGTAGGGTTACAGAATCTTGTTACTTACATTGAAGGAAAGGAATTGAACCAATCTTTGGTATCCATTGCAAAGCAGAATGTGGAAAAGCTGGCAAAGAGAAAGGCAGAGAACAAAATTCACGGTGACGGAGATAATCGGTAATGGTTAGGGCTATAACTTTTTTGGGAGCTTCGTGTGTCGGAAAAACTTCTGTGTTTGAGCTTTTAAAGAAAGACAGATCGTTTGACCGGTTCGACAAAATAGATAGCATAACAAGACAGTTAGTAAAGGAAGGGAAGATAGAACCTTCCTTTACTTCTGTTCAAAATCAAAAACTGATTTTTGATAAGTATGCGGAACTATTAAACACAGATTGCTATGTTTCCGATAGAAGCATAATAGATGTGCATACGTTTACGAAAACAATTCCTGCTTCTATTCAAAGAGACGCAGAATTGAAAAGACAATTGGATTTTATAAACGTTAGTGAATATTTTCTTCCTATTATTTTTTATTTCCCTATTTATTGGGATGTAGAAAATGATGGGGAAAGAATGGCAGATGCAGAGAGAAGAAAATGTTGGGATGTAGAAATAAGGAAGTTTTTGATAGAAAGAAAATTGCCTTATGAAGTGATACCAAACGATACCCCTTTTAACCGATTGAAGTTTATCAAAAGTGTTTTGAATACACGAATAAACTTAGGTTAAATGTAGGGTTAAGGATTGTAAAAACATACAATAATTGCATACAAAAGTTGTATGTTTGTCTGTGAAAACGAAAAGAAGAAAAATACGATGGATCGACTTTTAAATGAGTTGGAAGAATATCTTTCTTCCAATACTATACAACACTCTCTCGATAAGGAAAATTACACTGTTTCCTTTGAGGGGAAATCATACGAAGTTTTTGAACCTAACGAAGATGGATATTTCTTTTCAGAGGATTTTCGTTGGGATTGTGAACGCACCGAAGAAGATGGTTACATCTTTCGTCTTGGTGGTGTATGGTACACATTGGACAAAGGGAAGGAAAACGAGCCTAAACTTAATCGGGTAAAATGGAGAGGACAAAGTGAAATGGCAGGTCTTTCTACTAATTTCTTGGGAGTACATGGATCGTTTGAACTTTTGAATGGTACAGGGTTATACCCGGATTGGGCAAAGAAAGCCAAATTCTTAGGAATAGAAAGATTGGGGATTGTTGAAAAAGCAACTTTGGCAGGTGCACTCAAATTTCAAAACGCTTGCAAGGCAGAAGGAATCATCCCTGTGTTTGGTCTGGAAGTCCCAGTAAAGGATGAAAAGAAGGATATCGTCTATACTTACAAAATCTACACAAAGAATGAAAAAGGCTGGCAGCATTTACTTGCATTAAACAAGGTTTTGAATTGTGACGATAGTGGAAAGTTTGTTTCCCCCAAAGACATGTCGGAACACGTTTCAGATGTGTATATCGTATTTGACCCGAAAACGATACAGTTTGAAGATGTCCCTATTCTTTTAAGAAGCAAACCTAATGTGTTTTGGCAGGTTGATACTGTGGAATACACAAAAAATGATAGGGACACTTCCTACTTGATGAACTTTGAAAAGTTCTATAAGTCCAAAATGAAGCCCGTAGCCATTTTTGATGCTTACTACATTGAGCCGGAATACGCTATACTTCGGGAAGTCGTAAATAAGATTGACGGGAAAGTAAACTACAAATCCGGTAATCAATATTTCAAAGATGAAGCGACTTATATGGAAGAACTTCTTTCTTTATTTGGGGATAGTGAAAAGGGAGAGGAATTTTATATGATAGCAAGAAGCAATGCTGATATGATTGCAGAAAGTTGCAACTTTGAAATTCCTACTGACAGTCGACATCTTCCCCGTTATGAAATGACGAAGGAAGAAAAGAAAAAGTACGCTTCCAATGAAGATATGTTTGATTCTTTGATTTATGAAGGATTGGAGAACAAACCGGAGCTTTTGGAAGATTACTCGGAGGATGTGCTTGTAGAAAGAATAGAAAGAGAATCAGATGTAATCAAATACGGACAGGTTGTTGATTACTTTTTGATTTTGCGTGATATTGTCAATTGGTGCAAAAAGAATAATATCTTGTTAGGTGGTGGTCGTGGAAGTTCCAGTGGCTCTTTGATTTCTTATCTGTTTGGATTGGTAAATACAAACCCATTGCACTTTGGTTTGATTTTTGAAAGGTTTTTGAATAAAGGTAGGGTTTTATCCAGCCTTCCAGATATTGATACAGATGTGCCGGGAGAATACCGACCGGCAGTAAAACAATACATGGAAAATCGTTTTGGAGCTTCGCAAGTTTGTTCTGTAGGCACGTACACTACTTTACAGATAAAACAGGCTATAAATGATGTAGGAAAGATTTATGGAGCTTCAGTTCCTACTCTTAGGAGGCTTACTGAAATGATAGAAGATGTAAAGACGGAAGAAGATTTTTTGAAACTTGCTTGTAAGAGATCAGAAATAAATCAATTTCTGAATAAATATCCAGAAATGATGAATATTGTTTTCCTTCTTTTAGGTCAGCAAAAAGCAGCTTCTATTCATGCTTGCGCTATGATGATCTTTCCAAAAGAAAAGTCAATGTACGAATGGTGTCCGGTTAGAAAATCGGGTGATTTGATTATCAGTGAATGGGAAGGTGGAGAAATGGATGAAGCCGGTTTTTTGAAAGAAGATATTCTTGGTATTGAGCAATTGGATAAATTCACTGATATTCTGAATCTGATTGAAAAGAATACGGGTAGGAAAATCAATCTCTATTCAGATATTGAGTATGACGATCCAGAGGTTTACAGGTATTTTGCAAATGGTTGGCTTAGTGACATATTCCAGTTTTCAGCAAAAGGATTATCCACCTATACACAAAAATTGAAGCCCAAAAACATGGATGATGTGGTGGCAGCACTTTCCTTGTTCCGACCGGGGCCAATGGAAAATGGTTTTCACATGGACTACATTGCTTTGAAAAATGGAGAAAAAGAACCGGAATATCCTATTGGAGCGGAAGAAATTCTGAAAAATACTTATTCTGTGATGTGTGTTTCTTCTGAAATGGATGTGAAAACATCCAAAGGAGTAAAAAAAATAAAAGATATCTGTGTTGGCGAATATGTTCAAACCGAAGATGGTTCTTATCAAAAAGTTTTGGACAAATTTAATAATGGTATAAAAAACACTATTAAAATAGTAACTTCGTTTGGCGGAGAATTAAGAGTAACAGCAGATCATAAAATTTTAACTTCTGATGGATGGAAAGAAGCATCTAATCTAAAGAGAGGGGACTTCATTAAGGCTTATTGGATGCAAGATCAAATTCCTGTTGAAGAAGAAAACGAAGATTCTTTAAAGAATTGGATGATAGGGTTCTTTATCGCAGAAGGAAGATGTAGTAGCACTCCTTATTTTACAGTTGGAAGTATAGAGGTGGTACAATTTTTAAAATCAGTGATCGAAAAAGTTTTACCTTTTTGTTTTGTTAATGTAACAAAGCACGAAAGAATAACTGAAAATAATGTTCTTGCCTGCTCTTGGAGAGTATATGTAAAAGGAAGTAAGGGGAAAGAAAATGGATATTTTTCGTCCGGTTTTGTAAAAAACCCTTTGATAGCTTTGTTGAAAGAAGAAGGTTTGTGGGGCAAAAATTGTTACAACAAAGAATTACCAACTTCCTGTACAATTGACACATTGAGCGGTATATTGGAAGGAGATGGGGGATTGTCAAGCTCTACTCTTAATATGTGTAACGATAAATTAGTAAGACAAATCTATTATAAACTTCAATCTTATGGTATTTATTGTCATATTTCCCACAGACGAGACGGATATCCTTGTTTGAATTGGAGTGATGTTCAAAATAAATTAAGATTTAGGTTTAAATCTTCTACTCATATGAATTATTTGGGTAAAAGAGGTTTTCAAATTCCATCTAATCAATTTTTGAAAATACCAAAAGATAGGGTTGAAAATTATTGCAATTGGGAAAATTTGAATAAATCTTTGCGTCATACCAAAGCTATAAAAGCAGGAAATGTTTATAAAAATAACATTGAAGACCTTGTAAAACATTTGTTTTGGGGAAAGGTTTTGAATGTTAAAAATTATGGCGAAGAAGAAGTGTATGATTTGAAAGTAGAAAACAATCATAGTTTTGTGTGCGAAGGTTTGGTTGTTCATAACTGCTACCAAGAACAGATTATGAACATTTGCAATCAACTTGCTGACTTTGACTTAGTTACATGTGATAAAGTAAGAAAATCATTAGGTAAGAAAAAGTTAGATGTTTTACTTCCATTAAAAACTAAATTTATTGAAGGATATGTTGGTAAATTTGGAAGCAAAGGGGTAACAGAAAAGAATGCTGAAATTCTTTGGGAACAGATGGAGGAATTTGCTAAGTATTCGTTCAATAAGTGTGTGAGTTTCAGGACTTTAGTGTATGTTGTTGGATTTGGGGAAATAACAGTTGAAAGATTGTTTCATGTTTTTTACAATCAAGAATGCAACTCTTTTATGGCAAAAAGTATGAAACAAAATGGTTCGTTGTATTTTTCCAAAATAAAAGACGTTAGGTATTCCGGCAACAGACCTGTATATGAAATTTCTCTTGTTGATGGGAAGAAGATAAGAACAACAGGAAACCATAAATTCCCTACAACAGAAGGGAAGGTATATGCAGAGTTTCTTATGGGAAAAACTTTGTTTGTTGCTAATGATAGCTCCAATGCGCAAATGGCAAATGTTATTTCTGTAAGATTTGTAGGCAATGAAGATGTGTATGACATTGAAATGGAAGATGAAAATCACAATTTTGTTGCAAATGGAATTGTAACCTGTAACAGTCATGCTGCTGCATACGCCATTAATGCTTACAATTCTTTATGGCTGAAAGTGCATTATCCTTTGGAATTTTGGTCGGTTGCTTTGTCCCGTGCAAGTGAAGATGACTTTCCTCAATACGTCAATGAAATGCAGCAGACAGAAGGGATCGAAATCAAACCTGTAAATATCAATAAGTCTGATATAAACATTGTGGCTGACAAAAAAGATAATAGTATCTATTGGGCGATCAATGCAACAAAACAAGTAGGAGAAAAGGCACAGAATCAGATTATGGAAGAACGCTCTAAAAATGGAGAGTATTTTTCTTTGGCTGAATTTATTGATCGTCATACATTCAAGGGATCGGCAGTGAATAAATCTGTTATTGAAAACCTTATCTATTCCGGTGCGTTCGATATGATGGATGAAACAAGGGGATTTTCCAATATCTTTTCTGCAAGGGAGTTCATGCTTGGAAAGTACCGGGAAAAGAACAAGATCAAAATTGACAAGGAAAAGGATGAATATTTTCTTGCTTTTGAAAAGAAAAAGATTGCAAAGGATTGGTGGTGGCTTTTACAACAAAAGAACAAGTCCGGTTTTGCTTTCTTTGACTACGAAGGATTGGTAAGGGAATACCTAAAACCAAAAGTTAGAAACGGGGTTTTCTATAATGTGGAAGACTTGCAGAACTATGACGGGTCAACCTATGAAATGGTTATGGTAGGCGGTTACGTTTTGGAAGTGGAAGAAAGAGAAGGAAAGAAAGGGCGATTTGCCAATCTTTTGCTTGAAAGCAATTACAAATTCCTTCGTGTGGTTATTTTCCCGGACGATTATGAGGAAAATGCAGAGTTCTTTCAGTCCACAAAGAAAAACCTTCTCCTACTAAGCGGAAAGGCTAATTTTGACAAGTTCAAGGAAGAGTATGTATTGCAAGTAAACAGTAACAGTAAATTCATAAAACTTGGGGTATGAAACTGGTAAGAAATATAGGAGATAAAGCGATAGTTTTGCTCTCCAATGATTTGAAAAACGAATTGGACATGGATGCGGTGACTTCCATAGACCATGCAAATTTGTATGGGGAAATCGCCACTTGTTCCGTCCTGTTGAACAAAGTAGGGCTTCTTAGAGCACAAGCAGAATCAGAGTATGAATCTGCAAAAGTGGAATTTAATGTCTATAAAGCACAACTTGCTACACAGATAAGACGTGAATCTATTGTAAACGGTGGAAAGGTTAAAGTGGAAGACATAGGACTTGTGAAACTTACGGAAAGTTCTTTGGATGATATTTTGACAATCAATCCAGAGCTACATGCCATGCAAAAGGATTTGGTCAAAAAGAAAAAGCATTTGGCAGAAATAGACAGTCTCTATTGGGCGTTGCAGTCAAAGGACAAAAAGTTGACGGGACTTGTCCCGAAGGTAACACCGGAAGAATTTCTGGACAATTTGGTAGAAGGTGAAATCAATACATTTTTAATCATAAAAGAGAAAGAATAATATGGAAATCAAACTAACGGAAGAGTTTAAAATCGTTCAATGTACGAATGCACCATTTCTATGGGATTTGTACAGAATCAGAACAGCAAAGGAAACGGGCAAGCAGTATGAAACGGCAGAAGCCTATGGTATAGACTTAAAAGGAATTGCCGAAAGAGTACCCTATTTTGAGACAGAAGACAAGGCAAATAAACCTGTTTCTTTTAAAGAATTTGTGGGTATGTTTGAAAAAGAACAAAAGCAGATTATTGAAGCGTTTTTAAAACAGGTAAAAGAGAAATAACGATTTATTTATCAATCAATTAAATTAAAAAGAATTATGAAATTTGACAAATCGAAATTCAAGAAGCAATCAATTGAAGATGTAGAAGCAGAAGTAAAACAGGCTGAAAAGACAATGTACAAAGGTAGTAAGAGCTATACAGGCTTTGCTACTGTTCAGAAAGGAAAGAACGTATTTCGTGTCGTTCCAGCAATGGGAAAGGCTTATGTAGCTTGTAAGATGTCCAAATTGCGTGTAGAAGTTCCTACTTATGATGCGAACGGTAAGGTGACCGGCAAAGAGGTAAAAGACAAGAATGTTTTCTGCGCCGACATTCACGGAAAGAATCTTTTGAAAGGGAAAGACCCTATTGTCCTGTATTGCGACTATGTGAGAAAAAAGGCTTCCGAAGAATACCAGGACGATACAGAACGCAGAAAATTCCTTAACCCTATTATGGGGTACAAAAAAGGAAACAAGTTCGTATGGGGTATCAACCCGTCTTTGGCGTATGTTTGCTATGTGTACCAAGGGACAAAAGACTTTGCCCGTTTGCAATTGTATGGAACATGGATGAACCGCATAAAGGAAATCTCGGTTGAAATGTCGGACGATGAAACGGTTTCTTTCGATATTTTCTCTCAATTGGAAGGAGCATACCCGCTTGTGATCACAATGGGGGAAGATGATAAAGGAAAGAAAACCTACTCTTTGTCTGCCGGTATTCCGAAAAAAGGACAAACTTGGGATGAGTTCTTTGAAGAAACTGTTATTCCTGATGAAGATATGGAGTATTTCTTGAATGAAGTTCCTACGCTGGAAGAAATCTACAAGGATGTTTATTCACAGAAAGATTTCAATATGGCTCTTGACGGGTTGAAGCGTTTTGACGAAGAAAACGGATACGATATTTTTGCTGATGATGGCTTCCTTACTGAAATAGAGGAGATGGCTGCATTGATCCCGGAAGAGGGTAGCAAAGACGATGAGGGGGAAGATGAAGCTCCCAAAAAGACAAAATCCACTTCTAAGTCAAAGAAAGCGGAAGAACCGGAAAACGAAGATGAGGAAGAAGAAAAATCTGCTCCGAGAAAGAAAGCTCCGGCAAGTGCACCGGCAAAAGAAAAAGCAGCAAAAGTCGCTTCTTACCCTCCCCTTTCAAAGATGAAAAAGTTCTTGGAAGACTATATTGGAGAAGAGTACCCGGAAGCTGAATTGCCGGACGATCTGACAATAGCAGAGGTTCGTTCTTGGTATGATTTGGCACAAGCTGGAGAGGCACTTCCTTTCCCGGAAGAAGATGAAACTTCCACAGAAACGGCATCTGAACCGGAATCGGACGATGAACCGGAAAATGAGGAAGAACCCAAAGAAGAATCTCCTATTGACGAAGATGCTACGGACAAGGACGAAGAACTTCTAAAGGCTAAAGCAAGATTGCAAGAGCTGAAAGCCAGAATGAAAAAGAAATAATTTCTTCTTTTTTTTAGTTTTCATATTTTTCTAATTTGGTTTGGGGACTTGAAATACAGTCCCCTTCCTTTCTAACAAAACAACAAATGAGCAAAAAATATTTAGCTATAATCTCAACCGACCATCATCTGTCAGAGGGAAATGCTTCTACCATAAAAGATATTTTGCTGGAAGAAATGGAAATAGCCGGTAAAAAGGGTATTAAAACCCATATCTGGCTGGGTGATGTTTTTGACAACAGGGTATCTCAAAGGGAAGTGTGTCTTTCTACACTTCACGAAATATTGGAAGCGTATGACGAAAACGGACATCAAATAATTTGTATTCCCGGTAATCATGACAAAACATCCTATTCAAGTCAAAAGTCATTTCTTACAGCCTTTAAGTATCATCCTTCTTTTACTTTGGTGGAAGAATTGGACGGTATGCAGATAGAAGGGGTTTATTGTTTTTTTCTGCCGTTTTTCACTGACGATATTCTGCTTGATGAATTGGCGGAAATCGGGGACAAGAGAAAGAAGAATATCCTATTTGGGCATTTTGCTGTAACCGGTAGCAAGAACATGGACGGTACAGAAGTAAAAAGCGAACTAAAGCCTTCCATGTTCGAGATGTTTAAAAAAGTGTATTTGGGACACTATCATAATTACCAACGTGTAGGCAGTAACATTTACCATTTGGGAAGTGTTCAACAGAACAATTTTGGGGAAGATGAAAAGAAGGGTTTTTGGCTTCTGGATTCTGATTTGGAAGTCGATCTTATCCCTTCCACAAAAGGAACAGTATTCAAAAAACTGGAAATTGACTTAGAAGAAACACCACACAAGCAAGCGGTGGCACTTATTAACAAGTTCAAGAAAGAAAACCCTACCGCTCGTGTAAGGGTAAAGGTTTGGGGAGAACAATCTTCACTTGATGCTTTTGATAAAGATGCTTTTACAAAAGAAGGTGTGGACATCAAAAAGAAATTCAAGGAAATAGAAATAAAGGAAGTCCTTGCTCCTACCGTAGAGGTAAAGACTTTGGAGAAAAAGGATATAGAAGACAGATTTTCGTCTTTCTGCAAAGAAAACGGATATGATGAAAAAGAAGGAAAGGAAATTTTAAACAAACTGCTTTATGGCGAAGAAAAAGGAAACTAAAAAGATAGAAGAAGCTCTTGTTGTGACAGACGAGCAACCTGTAGAAGAAAAGAAACCCAATCGTTTAGGTGATCTTATTTCAAGAATAGAAGATCGTTTTGGCAAGGATGCTGTGGCAGGGAAAAGGCAGGACATTGAATTTGTTCATTCCGGTTCTTACCTACTGGACGAAATACTTGGTGGAGGATGGGCAAAAGGTCGTGTTGTGGAAGCCTACGGAGGCTTTTCTTCCGGTAAGACAAGTATTGCTTTCCATTTGGCAACGGAAGTGCAGAAAACAGGAAAAGCGGTAGGATATCTTGACACGGAAAACGCTGTTGATCCAAAATACATGCAGGCGATAGGAATTGATTTGTCCCCCGACAAGTTTATCCTTTCCCAGCCTTCTACCGCAGAAGAAGTGCTTGAAATAGCAAAGGAAATGTGCAATGAACCTTCTATCGGATTGGTGGTGATTGATTCTATTGCAGGGCTGGTTCCTACTGCTCTTTTGAATGGAGAGGCAGGGGACGCACATATAGGACTTACAGCTCGCCTTTTAAGTTCCCAAGTAAATATCCTAAAGAACATCTGTAAGCAGACCGGATGTATCCTTTTTTGCATCAATCAAATCCGGTCTAACATAGGCGGATACGGCGCGGCCACCACAACGCCGGGAGGTTTTGCCATTCCTTTTTATGCAAGTCAGAGGATCGAGCTTGCTCGTGTGGGTTCTGAAAAAGAAGGAGAAACACAAGTTTCCAACAAGGTGAAGATAACCTGTAAGAAAAACAAGGTTGCACCGCCTTTTAAAGCATGTCAAATCATTATCCGGTTCGGGGTAGGGATTGACAAGGTGATGGAAATTGTGAACATGGGACTTGATTTGGGTGTACTTTCCAAAAAGGGGACTTACATCTATTATGGTGAAGAAAAGATAGGGTTCGGTTTCCCGAAAACAAGAAAACGTCTTTTGGAAGATGCAAAGCTGTTTGGGAAAATCAAGAAGGATGTTCTTGATACGTTCAGAAAGAAAGAAACAACATTTGAAAACAAGGAAGAAGAAAATGAAGCCGATTAGAATTGAAGCAACAAATTTCGTGTCATTCGAACACTTTAAATACGAATTTCAAGATGGGGTAACTGCACTTGTAGGGTTAAATAAAACAGACGACAATCAAGGAAGTAATGGTAGCGGGAAAGCCTTAACAATGGATGCAGACATCCTTACTCCTAATGGGTTTGTAAAAATGAGAGAAATAAAGGTAGGAGATGTTATCCTTCATCCTTCCGGTGGGTATCAAGTAGTAAGAGCAATCCCTTTTCATGACATTGATGTTGCTTATAAGATTACGTTTTCTGACGGGACGGAAGTCAAATGCAACAGAAGTCATTTATGGAAAGTACGTTTGCATAAAGACGAAGACTGGCATGTGATCCCGCTTGAAGAAATCATGAAAAGATCGAAAAACGAAGAAGTCTTTTTTGAAGTGCCGGAATGTTTGGGTAAATCTTCCCGGAAGATGATCGTTTTTACTTGTTTGGGCGCGGAAGAACAACAGTGCATAACTGTTTCCGGTGAAGACGGCATGTTTGTCACAAACAACTACATTCCTACCCATAATTCATCCATGCAGCAAGCTGTCTATTTTGCCATTACCGGGAACAATTACCGAAGCAGTGTGGATAAAAAGCTCATTAGAAGAGGTGAGAAGGAAGCAAGAGTTTCTTTAGATATAGAGTGTCCAATAAGAAAAGAAACTCTCTCTATCGAGCGTATTTTGCCCTTAAAAGGAAGCAGTAAACTAAATGTGTCTTTGAACGGTAAACCGGTAGAACTTGCTACCGTAAAAGACGGGAACAACTATATCCTTTCTTGGATTGCCATTTCACCGGAAGATTTAAAAAGCTATTTCCTTATCTGCAAGGAATACTACAAATCGTTCTTTAAAAGCTCCAATACAGATAAATTGGCTCTTATCAGCCGGTTTATCAATTACGACTTTTTGGATGGAGCAAAAGACATCATTCAAAAAGAACTGGACACTTTATCTTCTCAAAAACTTGCTATTCAAAGTAAAAGGGATCGTGCAGAAGGCAGTGTGGACGCACTAAAACAGGTAATAGAAGATGCTGCCAATTTTGACTTTGAAGCCGACAAACTATTTCGTATCGAAAAAAGAGAAGGTATGATAAAGTCTCTGAAAGAAGAAATTGATTCTTTCCGGTATGAAATTAGTCGTGCAGACAAAAGCATAAAAGAAAATAATTCCGCTTTGGAAGAGCTGGAAGACCTTTTGAAAGAGGAAGAAAAGAAGAAAGACTGCCTGCCTTCTACCAAAGAGATACAAGAGACAATCGAATCCGTTAAAAAGGAATTGGGAGAAGCAAAAGCAAATCAGAATGAAGTCTTGGAAATGAAAGAAGAGCTTTCAAAAATCCATGACGATTTGAAAGTGTCCCTTAGAAAAGTCCTTGTAAACTTATCCGGTGCAATTACTTGTCCAAAATGTAAGCACAAATTCCTTACATTGAAAGACACTACGCTGGAGCAGGAGGAAAAGAAGAAAGTGAAAATCGGAAAACAGGAGAAAGAAGTTGTTTCCGAGATGGAGACTTTGGACGAATCTTTGAAAGAATACGAAGACCTTATTTCTTCTTTCATCCAAATAAAAAACGAGCAAGAGGATGAAATAGACAAGATTCGTCAGTCGGCACAGGAAATCAATACATCTATTTACAAGATCAATGATGATATTGAAAGTATCAAAAGCACTATTTCTTCTTTGGAAAGGAAAAAGAAAACCTTGTCTGAAAAGATTGAATCCAATATGTCCGATATCAAAGACAATGAAAAGCAGATAAAGGAAATCAAGAAAGAAAAAGCTACGAAAGTGGATGTGTCTTCACAAGAAAAACAAATAGAGGACACTATGCTTTCGATTGCTGGATATGACAAGGAGCTTTCCGATTTGGACGCACTTCTATTCAAGAAAAAAGAATGGATCGGCAGATTTAAGTCTTTCAAGATGTACCTTGCATTGGAACAGTTGGAAAATATCCAATCGAGAGCTAATAACATTCTGAAAGCGGAAAACAGCGACCTTCGTATCTTAATAGAAGGATTTAAGACAAAAGCGGACGGGGACATCAAAGAAGAAATAACACCGTATGTCGTCCGGGACGAAGCGGAAAACTTTTGGTACTACAGCGGTGGAGAACGCGCAAGGGTGGAAATAGCCCTTATCATTGCTATCCAGAATATGATAAACGAAACAAACAAATGGGGAGGACTGCAATTCCTATCCATTGATGAAATCACGGAAGGGCTGTCGAAAGAAAGCCTGTATGATGTGATCGAAGCGTTGGAGTTTATCCAATATCCTATTTTGGTTACCACCCATATTTCGAATGAAAACGCTTCATGCAAAACGCTTAAAATAGTAAAGGAGAACGGCGTAAGCCGTATTGAACAATGAGTAAGGAAACAGAA
>UMKM01004802.1_pt1 | contig 35534 bp, 30 predicted proteins | sample 1966331 | NCBI WGS metagenome assembly UMKM01 (sample SAMEA4836176, study PRJEB28245) | human gut metagenome | biome: gut microbiome; material: fecal sample | place: Denmark | collected 2008 | reverse complement strand
ACGACGCTCTTCATTCCATGCAAGCCCTTGGTTGTACACCCAGCGCGTGCAGCCGGCGAAGCGGGACATCTTTTTGTCCTGAGCTCCGTTGGGTTTCAGTTTGAACGAAAAGCCTTGGCGAATACTCATGCCTATATGATACTAGCGTTCATCAAAAACACGCGGCTTATATCTCCGCCCTGAAGGACGGAGATATAAGCCGCAATTGGGTAAAACAGGATGGGAAGTCTGCGGACATGCGGGTTTCCGCATTCCGAATCCATGTGCGGAGAGGAGCTCCGTGGTTTCACGCTCGGTTGGCCCCCTCCTTTTGTTGCTAGAATAATAGATTAAGTCAGACAGCGGCGTACAAACCTTAGGGAAGGTCGCCGCCTTGCCTTTTCGGGGTTTCTTCCCTCCGGTTTTCTTCAATCCGCTCACAGAAATACTATGACCTCTCAAGCCTCTGCTCAGATGATGGCCAACGCGATCCGTGCCCTCAGCATGGACGCCGTCCAGAAAGCCAAGTCCGGTCACCCGGGCATGCCCATGGGCATGGCCGATATCGCGACGGCCCTCTGGTCGCGTCACCTTCGTTTCAATCCGACGAATCCGAAGTGGACCGGCCGCGACCGCTTCATCCTTTCGAACGGCCATGGCTCGATGCTGCAGTACGCTCTGCTGCACCTCACCGGCTACGACCTTTCGATCGACGATCTGAAGGCTTTCCGTCAGCTGCACAGCAAGACGCCCGGCCATCCCGAAGTGGATGTCACGCCCGGCGTTGAAACGACGACTGGCCCGCTCGGTCAGGGCATCGCCAACGGCGTCGGCATGGCGCTTGCCGAAAAGATGCTTGCGAACGAATTCAACCGCGAGGGTTTCCCTGTCTTTGACAACCGCACCTACGTCTTCCTAGGCGACGGCTGCATGATGGAGGGCATCAGCCACGAAGTCTGCTCGCTCGCCGGCGTCTGGAAGCTCAACAAGCTCATCGCCATCTACGACGACAACGGCATTTCGATCGACGGTGACGTCAAGGGCTGGTTCGGCGACGACACGCGCGGCCGCTTCGAAGCCTACGGCTGGAACGTGATCGGCCCGGTCGACGGGCATGACATCGACGCCATGGACGCCGCCATCGCCGAGGCCAAGCTCTCCGAGGATAAGCCCACCCTCATCATCGCCCGCACCACCATCGGCAAGGGCTCGCCCAACCGTCAGGGTACCGCCAAGGTCCACGGTGAAGCGCTCGGCGATGAGGAAATCGCCGCCACCCGCGCCGCGATCGGTTGGCCCTACGCTCCGTTCGAGGTTCCGCAGGAGGTCTATGACGCCTGGGATCACCGTGCCGAAGGCGCCCGCATCGAAGCCGAATGGCAGACGATGTTCGACGGCTATGCCGCCCAGTATCCCGAGCTCGCCGCAGAACTCAAGCGCCGCCTCGCCGGCGACCTGCCCGAAAACTGGTCCGACACCGTGATGGACGCCCTCTGCGCCGCCGAAGAGGCTGCCGAGACCGTCGCCACCCGCAAGGCCAGCCAGAAGGCCCTCAACGCTCTTGCGCCCGCGCTTCCCGAACTGCTCGGCGGTTCCGCCGACCTGACGGGCTCGAACCTCACGAACTGGACCGGCGTCAAGTCGCTTAACAGCGGCGACTTCCTTGCCCGCCACATCAGCTACGGCGTCCGTGAGTTCGGCATGTCCGCCATCATGAACGGCATTGCGCTCTACGGCGGTTTCATTCCGTACGCCGCCACGTTCCTGACGTTCTCCGACTATTCCCGCAACGCCCTGCGCATGTCCTCCCTCATGAAGCAGCGCGTCATCAACGTCTTCACGCATGACTCGATCGGCCTTGGTGAAGACGGCCCGACGCATCAGTCCGTCGAGCACGTGCCCAGTCTGCGCCTCATCCCCGGCATGCATGTCTGGCGTCCAGCCGACACGGTCGAGACGATCATCGCCTGGGCGAGCGCCATCGAGCGCCGCAACGGCCCGTCCTGCCTCGTGTTCACGCGCCAGAACGTTCCGTTCCTCGATCGTGACGAAGTGGATGCCGACGCGATCGCCCGCGGCGCTTATGTTGCCGCCGAAGCGCCTGCCGGCGCCGGTGAAGCCGAAGTCGTGCTTCTCGCCACGGGTTCCGAAGTTGGTCTCGCCATGAAGGCCCGCGCCGAGCTGACGGCCCGCAACGTTCAGGTCCGCGTCGTTTCCATGCCCTGTGCGAACCTCTTCGACGAACAGGACGAGGAATACCGCCGCGCCGTGCTGCCCGAAGGCGTGCCCGTGCTTGCCATCGAGGCTTCCAAGTCCGACCTCTGGTACAAGTACTTCTCCGGCAAGGGCGCCGTGATCGGCGTCGATACCTTCGGCGAAAGCGCGCCGGCCTGCGTCCTCTGGGAACGTTTCGGCTTTACGGTTGAAAACGTGGTTGCCAAGGTTGAGCAGCTTCTCAAGTAACAACAAAGACAGAAGGATTAGACATGACCATTCGTGTTGCCATCACCGGTTTCGGCCGCATCGGCCGCAACGTTCTCCGCGCTCACTACGAGGGCGGCAAGAAGCATGACGTCGAAATCGTCGCGATCAATGCCCCCGGCGACCTCGCCATCCACGCCCATCTTCTCAAGCACGACTCCTGCCACGGCCGCTTCAACGCTGACGTGCAGGTCGAAGGCACGGACACGCTGATCGTCAACGGCGACCGCATCCGCGTCTTCGCCACGCGCGACCCGAAGGAGATCCCCTGGGGAGAACTCAACGTCGACGTCGTGATGGAGTGCACGGGCGCCTTCAATTCGAAGGAAAAGAGCATGGTGCACATCGAGCAGGGCGCCAAGAAGGTCCTGCTCTCCGCTCCCGGCAAGACGGCTGACGCTACGGTTGTCTACGGCGTCAATCAGGAGGTCCTCAAGGCCTCCGACCTCGTCGTCTCCAACGCCTCCTGCACGACGAACTGCCTCGCTCCGCTCGCCAAGGCCCTGCACCGCACGGTAGGTATCGAACGTGGCCTGATGACCACGGTCCACTCCTACACGAACGACCAGGTCCTCACCGACGTCTATCACAAGGACATGCGCCGCGCTCGCGCTGCCACGCTTTCCATGATCCCGACGAAGACCGGCGCAGCCAAGGCCGTGGGCCTCGTGCTTCCTGAGCTCAACGGCCTGCTCGACGGCTTCGCCGTCCGCGTCCCGACGATCAACGTCAGCTTCGTCGACCTCACCTTCATCGCCAAGCGCGACACGAGCGTCGAGGAAATCAACGCCCTCGTGAAGGCCGCCTCCGAGTCCGAAGACCTCGCCGGCATCCTCGGCTACAACGACGAGCTTCTCGTCTCCACCGACTTCAACGGCGATGACCACAGCTCGATCTTCGACTCCACGCTGACGAAGGTCTCCGGCAATCGTCTTGTGAAGGTCACTGCCTGGTACGACAACGAATGGGGCTTCTCCAACCGCATGCTTGACACGGCCTGCGCGATGATGGCCGCCAAGTAAACGGCAAGTTCCGATGATCATGAAAGCCATGCCCCGGATCCGCATCCTCGGCGTGGCTTTCGCACTTTATGTTTCCTGAGCGGCGCAATGCGCCGCACTCCCTTTCGGAGAACAAGTCATGCACGTTCTGACTCTTGAAAAGCTTGCCAAGGACGGTCTTCTCGCCGGCAAGCGCGTCCTGATCCGCAGCGACCTCAACGCGCCGCACGATGAAAACGGCCGCATTACCAACGAAACCCGTCTTGTGGCCAGCGTTCTCGCCATCCGCACCGCGCTTGACGCCGGTGCCGCCGTGATGGTGATGAGCCACCTCGGCCGTCCGACGGAAGGCACCGTGACGCCGGCCGACAGCCTCGCGGGCGTTGCCCGCCGCATGGGCGAGCTTCTGGGTTGCGACATGCCGCTCGTCGCCGACTGGGTTGATGGCGTCAAGGTCGGGCCCGGCCATGTCGTGATGCTCGAAAACTGCCGCTGCAACGTTGGCGAAAAGAAGTGCAACGACGAACTCTCGAAGAAGTACGCCGCCCTCTGCGACGTCTATGTCAACGACGCCTTCGGCACGGCCCACCGCGCCCAGGCTTCCACGGTCGGCGTCGCCCGCTACGCTGACGTCGCCTGCGCCGGCCCCCTGATGGCTGCTGAAATCGACGCCCTCACGAAGTCCGTCGAGGAGGCCCGTCACCCGCTCGCCGCCATTGTCGGCGGCTCCAAGGTCTCCACGAAGCTCACGATCCTCTCCAACCTCGCCGAAAAGGTCGACCGCCTGATCGTCGGCGGCGGCATTCTCAACACGTTCCTTCTCGCTGCGGGCAAGCCGATCGGCAAGTCCCTCGCCGAGCCCGAGCTCGTCGATGAATGCCGCAAGGTGCTCGCCGTGCTCGCCGCCAAGGGCGCCAGCCTGCCGATGCCCGTCGACGTCGTGGTCGCCAAGGCCTTCTCGGCCGACGCCGAGCATCGCGTTGCCGATGTGGACGACGTTGCCGAGGATGAAATGATCCTTGACGTCGGTCCCAAGACCGCCGCGATCCTTGCCGACATTCTCAAGAGCGCCGGCACGATCGTCTGGAACGGCCCGGTCGGCGTCTTTGAAATGGCTCCCTACGCCGAAGGCACCCGCGTGATGGCCGACGCCATCGCCGAGGCGACCGACAAGGGCGCCTTCTCGATCGCCGGCGGCGGCGACACGGTTTCCGCCGTGCACCAGTTCGGCATTGCCGACCGTGTCTCCTACATCTCCACGGGCGGCGGCGCCTTCCTTGAGTTCCTGGAAGGCAAGAAGCTCCCGGCCGTGGCCGTGCTTGAAGAGCGCGCCGCTCAGTAACAGGATCGCTGATCCGCATCCGGACGGCGGCAGGACCCATGGCCTCCGTCCGGACAACAAGGCGCCCCGCCTGAGGCGGGACGCCAACCGCATGCAGAGAAACCCCTTTGAGGAGAGAAAACATCATGAAGGAAGCCATTCTTGAACGATTCCTGCGCTATGTGGCCGTCACGAGCCAAAGCGACGGGAAGGCAGGCGTCGTCCCGAGCACCGAAGGCCAGCGCAAGCTCGCCGGCATGCTCGCCGAAGAACTTGCCGAACTCGGCTTCGTCAACATTGAGATTTCCGAATACAGCGTGCTGACGGCACTGCTTCCGGGCAATCTTCCCGACAACAAGGCCGTTCCGACGGTCGGCTGGTGCTGCCATCTCGACACTGTGGATGCCGGCCTCAGCCCCGACGTCCATCCTCAGGTGATCCGCGGCTATCAGGGCGGCGACATCTGCCTGAACAAGGAAAAGGACCTGTGGATGCGCACGTCCGAGCATCCTGAAATCGAGAAGTACGTGGGCGACGACATCGTCGTCACCGACGGCACCTCGGTGCTCGGTGCGGACAACAAGTCGGCCATCGCCAACGTCATGACGGCCTTCGACATCGTCGTGAAGGAAAACCGCCCGCACGGCGACATCTACGTCGCCTTCGTCCCCGACGAGGAGATCGGCCTTCTCGGCGCCAAGAAGATCGACTTCTCGAAGTTCCCCGTCGACTTCGCCTACACGGTCGACTGCTGCGAGCTCGGCGAAGTGGTCTACGAAACCTTCAATGCAGGCAGCGCCACGATCCGCATCAAGGGCGTCACGGCCCATCCGATGTCCTCCAAGGGCGTTCTCGTCAACCCGACTCTCATCGCCACGGACTTCGTGCAGATGATGGACCGTGGTTCGACGCCTGAATGCACCGAGGGCACCGAAGGCTTCGTCTGGGTCAACAGCATCGTCTCGAACCCCTCGCAGGCCACGGTTTCGATCAAGATCCGCGACCACAATCGCGAGAAGTACGAGGCCAAGAAGGAGCTCATCGCCTCCGCTGTCGAATACCTGAAGGTCCGCAATCCGCGCGCCAGGATCGAACTTGAAGTGAAGGACATGTACGGCAACATCGCCGACGCGCTCACGGACGACAACCGCTGCGCCGTCGACCATCTCTATCGCGCGCTCGAGATCGCCGGCGTCAAGGCCAACACGATTGCCATGCGCGGCGGCACGGACGGTTCCTTCATCTCGACGCAGGGCGTCATCACGCCCAACTACTTCACGGGCGGCCACAACTTTCACAGCAACTGCGAATTCCTGCCGCTTGGTGCGGCCGTGAAGAGCACGGAAGTGACGCTCACCCTGATCGACCTGATTGCAGGCACGAAGCACTAAGGTCAGGCTTGCTCTGAACCTGAACGGGCGTCCTCACGCTGTGAGTGGACGCCCGTTTTCGTGAGGGCGGCAGGACGGAAACGGAAAGGGAAATCATGACGACACAGCTTCATGTGACGGCACTCGGTCTGCCGGGCGTCCTGCTTTTGAAGAGCATCGTTCACGCGGATGCGCGCGGTAGCTTCACGCAGAGTTGGCAGGCGGCTGACTGGCGCGCGGCGGGCGTGGACATTGCCTTCATGCAGGACAATCTCGTCTGCAACGCCCGCAGAGGGACGCTGCGCGGCATGCACTGGCAGCGTGAGCCGCATGCGCAGGCCAAGGCCGTGCAGTGCGTCAGAGGAGCGCTCCTTGACGTTGTGGCAGACGTGAGGCCCGAGAGCTCGCTGTTCGGCAGGTGGATTTCCGTCGAGCTCAAGGCTGGCGAGGGGGAGTCTCTCTATGTGCCAGCCGGCTATGCGCACGGCTACGTGACGACGGAGGACGATACGATCGTGCTCTACAAGGTCGACAAGCCATGGGTGCCGGGGTCGGAGGCCTCGTGTCGATGGAATGATCCGACGCTGAACATCGACTGGCGGTGCGAAAATCCCATCCTCTCCGAGAAGGACGCCGCAGCCCCCTTCCTTTTGCCGTGAGAAAGGTCTGAATGCAGAAAAGCCTGCCGATCCGGCAGGCTTTTCTCACAAGTCGACTTATTTTTGCGGGTCTTCCGCGTCAAGTCCCTTTCGCTTCTGGATGAACTTCCAGACCATGCCCACGAGGACGGGGCCTGAGATGGCGGCGATGATGCCGAGAAGAAGGATGAGAGAGAGGTTGTTCTTGATGAACGGGATGTTGCCGAAGAGGTAGCCTGCGCCGACGATCGAGACAGCCCAGAGAATGGCACCTGCGCCGCTGAAGAGCTCGAAGCGGATGCCGTTCATGCGGGCTGCGCCTGCAATGAGCGGCGCGAAGGCGCGGACGATCGGCACGAAGCGGGCGAGCAGGATGGTCTTGCCGCCGTGGCGCATGTAGAAGTCGTGAGCGTGGCGGAGCTTCTTTTCGTTGATCCAGGAGATGTTGCCGCTGTAGATGCGGTTGCCGAGCCAGCGGCCCTGCTCGTAGCCGAGCGTGTTGCCTGCGATGGCGCCGACGATGACGGCGAGCATGATGAGCCAGGGACTGGCCGTACCGGAGGCGGCGACGGTGCCTGCAACGAAGAGAAGAGAGTCTCCCGGCAGGAATGACATGATCACGAAGCCAGTCTCCAGGAAGAAGATGAGGAACATGGCGGCGTAGATGAGGGTGCCGTAGTCCGTGGCGAGGGAAACGAGAAAGGCGTCCGTATTGGTAAAGAGGTTGACTACGAGATCGAGGATGTCCATCTGAGAATCCCAGGTGATTGTTTCCTGCCCCCGAGGGAGGGCCGGCCATGTGCAAGGAGCGGAGATTGCACATATCATACTGAATACAGTCCCCGGCTGACGGGGCATATCTTAACGAATTGAAATTGCCCGAGGCTTATGCAAAACCTGATGCCGCGCACGCTTGCGCCCAAACGAAGCATTGCTGAACTACCGAGCCAGCTCATCAGCCAGATTGCGGCAGGCGAAGTGATCGAGCGTCCTGCCTCCGTTGTGAAGGAGCTGGTGGAGAATGCAATCGACGCTGGCGCCGGTGAGATCGACGTCAAGCTCGATGGCGGTGGCCTCAAGCGCATCGTCGTAACCGACAACGGCTCAGGCATTCCGAAGGACGAGCTGACGCTAGCCCTCAGACGGCACGCCACCAGCAAGATCCGCGACCTTCTTGAGCTCGAGCGCGTCGGAAGCCTCGGCTTTCGCGGCGAGGCCCTGGCGTCGATCGATGCCGTTGCCGAGATGAGCATCCGCAGCCGCACGCCTGAGGCCGACAGCGCATGGGAGATCTCCGACGGAGAGGTGCATCCCGCCGCAGGCGTCGTCGGCACGCGCGTGGAGGTGCTCGACCTTTTCTACAAGACGCCGGCTCGCCGCAAGTTCATGAAGTCCGACGCGACGGAAACGGCTCATGTGACCGAATATCTCGAGCGCCTGGCGCTCGCCAACCCCGACATCGGCTTCACGCTTTCGGCAAACGGTCGCAATGTTCTGAAGCTTCCTGCCGCCACGAACGTTGTTGACCGCATTGAGGCGCTGATGCCCAGAGCCTTCAAGGGACAGCACCGCGAGGTGGCGGCCGAGGAGGACGGCATGACGATTCGAGGACTCGCCGGCATTCCGGCCATCGCTCGCAGTCGTGCGGACGGGCAGTACTTTTTCGTCAATGGCCGCTATGTGCGCGACAAGACGCTCATGCATGCCGTCAAGGCCGCCTATCAGGACGTGCTGCACGGCCAGAGCCAGCCCGTCTTCTGTCTCTATCTGACGCTGGATCCGACTGCGGTCGACGTAAACGTACATCCCGCCAAGCTTGAGGTCAGGTTCAGGGAGTCGAGCAGGGTACACCAGTTCGTCATGCATGCCGTGAAGGCGGCTCTCGCGCCGCCCACCGCCTCGCTTCTGAATGGTGAGGAGACCGAGGCAGCCCTGCCTGCTCAGAAACGGCAGGAGGCCGCACGTCCCGTGCAGTCGTCTGCACCGTCTGTTTTTTCATCAGGCTCGCTCGGTAGCACTCCCGCATTCACCGCACCTGTGCGTCCCGTGTTCAAGCCCGAATCCTGTCCTGACGTCAGCACGGCTATGCGCCTTTTCGGCGCGGACGTCGATACTGCCAGAGCGGCTGCGCAGGGCAGAGTTCCTGAGGGACGTTTCTCGGGACGGAAAGACGGCAATTGGCTCAAGAGCGAGAAAGTGCCGCCTGCCGAACCCGAATCCGGACGTCTCGACCTTCAGGGAGGATCCTTCCTGAAGGAGACGAATGAGGCAACGTCTCTCGGGCCGATTGACGTGCCCCCGCCCGAAACGGCCGAGGGCATGAGCTTCGAGGAGATTGCCGAGGCGGTTCCGTCCGCTTCCGACAAGACCTCGGCATGCGTTGCGGCCACTCCCGCATCTGAAGCTTGCAAGCCCGCGACGTTTCCTCCGGGGACGCTCGGCCGCGCCATTGCCCAGATCGGCGGCATCTACATTCTGGCGGAGAATGAGCGCGGGCTCGTGGTGGTTGACATGCACGCGGCGGCTGAGCGCATCACCTACGAGCGTCTCAAGCGCGAGATGGACGCCCGCGGCATCGCCGTACAGCAGGTTCTGATCCCGCAGGTCTTCCGCGTGAACCCGCTTCTCTTTTCCGTCTTTGAGGAAAACCGCGAGCTTCTTTCCACGCTCGGCCTTGAGCTCACGGGGGCCGGAGACTGCGCCGTCGCCGTGCGTGCGCTCCCGATGCTCTGCAGGGACATGCCGTCCCAGACGGTGGAGACCATGGTGAAGTGTCTTCTAGAGGATCTTCAGAACTTCGGTGAGACGTCTGTCATCGAGGAGCTCAGAAACAGGCTTCTCGCCACGGTCGCCTGTCATGGCTCCGTGCGCGCGCACCGCCGTCTCACCCTGCCCGAAATGGACAGACTTCTGAGGGACATGGAGGAGACCGAGCGGGCCGACCAGTGCAACCACGGCCGTCCGACATGGCGGCAGATGACGCTTACAGACTTGGACAAGCTCTTCATGAGGGGCAAGTGATGGACGCGATTGAAAAGGTCCTGCATGAATGCGGGCAAAAGCCGCAGGCGCTGATGATTCTTGGGCCTACGGCGGGCGGCAAGTCCGCTCTTTCTCTGGAGATCGCCCGACGTCATGACGTTGAGATCATCTCCATGGATTCTGCGCTTGTCTACAGGGGCATGGACATCGGCACGGCAAAGCCGACGAAGGAGGAAAGGGCGGTATGCCCGCACCATCTGATCGACATCCGTGACATTGGTGAGGCCTACAGCGCCGCCGATTTTCTGGAGGATGCCGTGAGACTCGTGGGTGAGATCCGCTCGAGAGGGCGGCTTCCGCTCATCGTGGGCGGCACGATGCTCTACGCCAAGGCTCTCAGGGACGGCATCAACGACATGCCCTCGAGCACGCATGAGGTTCGCGAGGCGGTGGCGACTGAGGCGGCTGAGCGCGGCTGGCCAGCCATGCATGCAGAACTCGGGAGGATCGATCCCGTGACGGCCGCCAGACTGGCGCCAAACGACAGCCAGCGCATCGGGCGCGCTCTGGAGGTCTGGAAAATGACGGGCAGGCCGATCTCGGCCTTCCATGCAGAGAGTGTTCGCAGACCTGCGGTGGAGACGTTGACGATGGGGCTGCTGCCCTCGGACAGAAAGTGGCTGCATGCCCGAATCGAGGCAAGGTTTGAACAGATGCTTGCCGATGGCTTTCTGGATGAGGTTAGGTCTCTGATGATGAGTCCAGACTACGATCCTGACAGCCCGGCCATGCGGGCCGTAGGCTATCGACAGGCAATTGATTTCATCGAGGGGCGCACCGACATGGCGGCCTTTTATCTGGCAGGCGTTGCGGCCACCCGACAGTTGGCCAAGAGACAGATGACCTGGATGCGCAGCATGCAGGATGCCTTGCTGGTGGATCCATTGGCTCCCGAAGTGCTGGACAAGGTGGAAGGCTTGATCCGATCATTGAACTGATGAAGTTGTAGGGGAGGCGCCTGAATCAGGCCCTCCCTATCTTTGAGTTGCTTTATGGGTAGATGTATTGGTAGGTACCGTCTTTGTAGAGCAACCATCCAGCATCCCCCGTCAGGATGTTACCATTGACCGTTGCGGTTTGAGGATCTGAGATTTTGACGTCGTAGCCTAGGAGTTGGATGACGGATGTTGAAACCTGTTGATGGAAGGCAGCGAGATCGTTGTCAAAGACCTTGCGATAGGTTGCCATAACTTCCGCATTGTCACTGGCAATGAAGAGAGGAACTGTATAGCTATCCCTCTGAACAGTGCCTTGATTGTAGGTTTTGTTGGTGACGTAAGCTCCGTGATCAGACGTATAGAGCAACAACCAGTTTTTGAGCCCCTTCTTCTGGATGCTCTCGTAAACAGTTTGAATAAGCTTGTCGGTCTTGAGGATAGTGGCGTCATAGTGGTCGACGATGCTATCGCCGTACACTGAGACCTCTTCTGTAGACAGCAGGGTTCCGTACGGAGTGTGGGAACCTCGCTGATGAAGAATCACAAACTGCCTTCCCGTATTGAAGTTGACCGTATCAAACTGGGTAAGAAGGTTGAAGTCGGGCATGCTTTCCCGGTCCGAAAGCCCGAAGGCTTCAGGAAAGGTGATTTTATCGATCCACTTTCCGCCGATCAGGTTCAAGATGTTCATCTCATTTCGAGCTTGAGCTGTGAACCAATAGGTTTGAAATCCTTGATCCTTGGCGAGCCTGAATAGGTTCGTTGTTCCGTGCATGATCTGCACCATGCCGTTGGGTTGTGGAATGGCGTTGAAAAGCGTCGAAAGAGCAACAGCCGTCATGAAGGCTGCGGAATGAATGGGGCGGACAATGAAGTCGTCGCGTCCCTTGATTTCAGAGAAAAAGGGCGTCGTGTTGCGTTCGTAACCGAAGGCTCCTACATGGGCTGCAGATTCACTTTCGCCTACGATGAAGATGATGTGGTCGATTTTGGGATCACTGAGTCGAGTAGGGGCGAGTGACCTGTAGTCGGTGATCTTGCTGAGGTTGAACACTTTGTAGGGCAAAACTCGTCCAAGAAAATAGCCGAATGAGAAATAGTTCGACTTGACCTTGCCGTAGGAGGTTTTGGGTGAGATGCCGTGTTCTTGACGGGTGTCGAAGGAGCGAATGCTGACGATGGCGATCAAGAGGACGAACAGCACATCTAAAATCGGCCATCGGCTTTTTCCCTGACGAATCTTCTGGGAGTACTTATAGAGAAGCACAACGATAAGAAGGTCAACAAGACCCCAGAGAATCGTAGGAATGAGCTTAGGAATCATTGAGACGCCAGTGTTGGCAACCTCGGACCACTCGGCCAGGGCCAAGTAGTAGTTGATCCCATTGATCCAACTCTGATAGACCTCGAAATGAACGGGATTGACGATCAAGCAGAGGAAGAGAAAGAATGCGGCGCAGACTTTGGTAAACGCCCAACGGGAAAAGCAAAGTATGGACGTGAAGGTCAGAAGGTAGAGAAACTCTTCCCAAGGGCGGCCTAACGGAACTATGTCGAAATACAAGCGATGCAAGCATTCACTTCCAACGAGCATGGCACTCGCGGCAGCTGTCATGATGAAAAGCTTAAGGTAGGTGTTGGAGAGCTTGAACGACATGGAGGAAATGGCTTTAAGGCAAGGGCCGAAAATAGAAAAAGCAGCATGATAAATCACGCTGCTTTCCGAAGAGATCGTTTGTATTGACTTCTAGGTCAATGCGGGCGCGATCAGCGGACGACGCAGGGAGCTTCACCTTCGGGAAGTTTGGCGACCGTGCCGATCGTGAAGACCTTTTCGCCCTGAGCTTCAAAGGCGCCGCGGGCCTTTTCGGCGTCTTCGGCGGAGACGATCACGACGAGACCGATGCCGTTGTTGAAGACGCGGTGCATTTCATGGCTGTCGATGTTGCCCTTTTCCTGAAGCCAGTCGAAGATGGCCGGGCGCGTCCAGGATTTGCCGTCGATGACGGCCTGAACGCCTTCGGGAAGAACGCGGGGCACGTTCTCCACGAGGCCGCCGCCCGTGATGTGGGCCATGCCCTTGATCTTCACGGACTTCATGACTTCGAGAACCTGCTTGACGTAGATGCGGGTGGGTTCCATGGCGCGGTCGGCGAGCGTGGCACCGTCGAACGGCATGTTCCAGTCAGCGCCGGCGACTTCGACCACCTTGCGGATGAGGGAGAAGCCGTTGGAGTGCGGACCGCTCGAGGCAAGGCCGAGAATCGTGTCGCCCGGCTGGATCGTGCGGCCGTCGATGATCAGGTCCTTTTCGACAACGCCGACGGCGAAGCCTGCGAGGTCGTATTCGCCTTCCGGATACATGCCCGGCATTTCGGCGGTTTCACCGCCGATAAGAGCGCAGCCAGCGAGTTCGCAGCCCTTGGCGACACCGGCGACAACGCGACCGGCGACGTCAACGTCAAGCTTGCCGCAGGCATAGTAGTCGAGGAAGAAGAGGCTGCGGGCACCCTGCACGAGGATGTCGTTGACGCTCATGGCAACGAGGTCCTGGCCGACCGTGTCGTGACGGCCGAGCTTGAAGGCGAGCATGAGCTTGGTGCCCACGCCGTCCGTGCCGGTGACGAGAACCGGGTTCTTGTATTCCTTGCTGACTTCGAAGAGCGCGCCGAAGCCGCCGATGGAGCCGAGGACGCCCGGGATCATCGTGCGCTTGGCAAAGGGCTTGATGCGTTCAACGAGTTCGTCGCCGGCATCGATGGAAACGCCGGCAGCCGCGTAGGAAAGTTGGCTCATGGAAAGTATCTCGAGTAAAGAGGGTCCGCGGGCACACGCAGAAGAGGGGGCACGTCGTGCCGAAGGGTGTGACCGGGGACGGGTTGCCTAATAAAAGAGTTTGCGAAAGTATAAGCCAAAGAGCCGCCTCATGAGGCGGATAAGACGATTTTTGAGCAGGGGAGGTCGCAGGCGGAGCAAGGGTTTGAGTGAAGCGGAGGCATGACAAATGGAGCGGACGAAAACAATGTTTTCGAGGTAAACTCTAAGATTCTGGACGTGTGCGCATCATGCGCTCAGATTTCCACCGCCCGAGATTATGTACGAACACGAACCCGATCAGTATCTGCTCGACCTGCAGGAGCGCGACAAGCCGACGCTCGACAACTTCGTTGTCGGTGCCAACGGCGAAGCCGTCAGTGTTCTGCGAGAAGTGGCCGCAGGCTGCGGGCCCACCTTCGTGTATCTGTACGGTCCCAAGGGGGCGGGCCTCACGCATCTGCTGAGAAGTCTGGTGCCTGAAGAGGGCTTCCGCGTGCCGATGTTCGATCCGAAGGTGCCGCTCTACGTCGTTGACGACGTGGACGAACTGGATCCTGGCTGGGCATTGCAGCTGCTTGCACTGCAGAATGCCGTGCGCGGAACGCCGGGCATGCATCTCGTGTGTGCGGGCAGGGTGCCCGCCGCTCAGCTTCCGCTTCCTGAAGTCGTCAGAAGTCGTCTGGCTTGGGGACTTTGCTATGCAATTCGTCCGCTTGACGATGAGGAGCGTCTTGCCGAGCTTCACCGTCAGGCCGCACGACGCGGCATCGAGCTCACGCCCGACATCCTTCACTGGATGGGGGCCAACCTGCCGCGCGACATGCGCACGCTCACCTGTGTGCTTGATGAGGCGGACCGCCTCGGGTTGCAGAAGCAGCGTCGCGTGACGCTTCCTCTGTTGCGCGAGGCCGTGACCTCTCTTGATGAGAGGCAGCACGCTCGTCAGGCATACTGATCCCGTTTTTCACGACATGAAGTTTGCAGTCTTCGATCTTGATCACACGCTCCTCCCCGTCGACAGCGGAGAGAACTGGAGCCGCTGGCTCGTGAGAGCCGCAGGCATGGATGTCGCCCTGATGGACGCCCGGATCGAGGCCTATGCCGAAGCCTACCGCAAGGGTGCATTCAGTGCCGACGAGTTCATGGGCTTTCAGGCGGGGCTTCTGGCTGCCTGCAGGCGGCAGGATCTGGAGAAGTGGCGCGCAGCCTACATCGATGCCTGCGTCAGGCCGCACCTCCGCCCCGAAGCGCTCGATCTGGTCGAGTCCCGCAGGAAGGCGGGGTTTGAGCCTGTGCTTGCTTCAGGCACGCATGCCTTCGTGACGGGGGCGGTTGCGCCGCTCTTCGGCATCAGGCATCTTGTGGCGGCTCGACCTGAAGAGGACGCCTTCGGAGAGTTTACGGGCCGAATTGCAGGGTCCCACTCATACGGCGAGGGCAAGCTGGTGCTCCTCAGGGGGGTTCTGGAGAGTCTGGGCGCTGCTGATGACGGCCTCAGGCTGGAGGCCTACAGCGACTCGATCAACGATCTGCCGATGCTGGCCTTTGCCGCTGAACGCGGCAAGGCGTTCGCCGTCAATCCAGACGACATGCTTCGGTCGGAAGCCGCCTGCAGAGGCTGGCGAATCATGGATATTTTCAAAAAGGACAGGGCGTAAATGTTTGGCCGTATTGTCAACCGGGTGAGGGACATGTTCGCCCCCCGTTCCGTTGTCGTCAAGAATCCCCGCGTGATTTCCGCAGATGAGCACCGCATCGATCCGGCCTTGGTGTCGGCCGAGGCGCGGGCGACCTGCGAGGCGCTCAAGCGTCGCGGCTTCCAGGCCTACATCGTGGGCGGTGCCGTTCGCGACCTGATGCTCGGTGTCACGCCCAAGGACTTCGACGTGGCGACCGATGCGACGCCCGAACAGGTGAAGCGCTGCCAGCGCCGCGCCGTGATCATTGGCCGTCGCTTCAAGCTCGTACATGTGATTTTCGGGCGCGAGATCATCGAGTGCTCGACCTTCCGTGCGCTCGAGGGCGCGGGCCAGCGCAAGGACGCCACGGGGCGCGTCGTCTCCGACAACGTCTTCGGCGAGATGTGGGAGGACGCGGCCAGGCGCGACTTCACGATCAATGCGCTGTACTACGATCCCCAGACGCGGGAGCTCTTCGACTATCACCGCGGCTTTGAAGATCTCGCCGCAAAGCGCCTTCGCATGATCGGTGATCCAGCCGAGCGCTACAGGGAAGACCCCGTGCGAATGATGCGCGCCGTGCGCATCGCGGCGAAGCTCGGCTTCACGATCGAGCCCGCCACTGAAGCGCCGATTCCCAAAATGGCGAAGCTTCTCGAAAACGTGCCCTCCGCCCGTCTGGTCGACGAGGTGCTCAAGCTTCTGACCTGCGGTCATGCCGTGGCCTGCATCTCGAAGTTGCGTCAGGAGGGACTTCACAAGGCGCTTCTGCCGTTGCTGGACGTGATCGTCTCCGAGCCCGACGGCGAGGAGTTCCTGATGCTCGCCCTGAAGCGCACCGACGAGCGCATCGCCGTCGGCAAGAAGATTTCGCCCTCCTTCCTTTTTGGCACGCTGCTCTGGCCACAGGTCGTCAAGCGCTGGCGCTACAACGAGGATGAAAAGGGCATGAGCCGCATGGCCGCCCTTCATGCGGCCTGCGTCGACGTGCTTGCCACCCAGTGCCAGCAGCTGAACATCCAGCGACGCTATCAGGCGGACATCCACGATCTGTGGATGCTTCAGGCGAGGTTCGAGCGCCGCACGGGCAAGACTGCCTATGCGCTTGTCTCTCATCCCCGCTATCGTGCTGCCTATGACTTCATGCTGCTTCGCTCGCTGCTCGGTCATGTGCCCGAGTCTCTCGTTCAGTGGTGGGACGCCTTTGCGCTCGCCGACGAGGAAACTCGTGCAGGCATGATCGCAGAGGCTCAGCGCGAGGCCCGCATGACGGGGGACGCCGCCCGCAGCCATCGACGCCGCGTAACGTCCGCCGACGGCGAGACGCCTGCCGAGGATGGCGAGCGCCGCTCGTCGAGAAGGCGTCGCCGTTCGCCGCGACGCTCCTCCCGCAGCCGTCAGGAGCGCAGTGATGCCTGAGGCGATCATCGCGCTCGGGGCCAATCTGGGGCAGCCCGTTGAGGCACTCAGGTCTACTGTGCAGGCGCTCGGACGGACGGACGGCATCCGCGTGCTCGGCACGAGTCGCTTCTATACGACGAGTCCCGTCGAGTCTTCCGGTCCCGACTACGTCAATGCTGCGGTGCTGGTCGAGACGACGCTTGAGCCTATGGCGCTTCTGCGCGCCTGTCAGGCGATTGAGAACGCACACGGTCGCGTTAGGCCGGCGGGTGTTGTCAATGCGCCCAGAACGCTCGATCTGGACGTGATTGCTTATGAGGGGACGGTTTCCGACGATCCCGTGTTGACGCTTCCTCATCCTCGCATGCACGAACGCCTTTTCGTGCTGGTGCCGATTGCGGATCTGCTGCCTGACTGGAGACTGCCTGACGGGCGCACCGTCGGAGAAGCCGTCAGGGACGTGCGGGAGGCTCATCCCGATCAGCTGATCCGCCCACTGGGCCCGGAAAATATGGCATAATGCGCTTCTTAATTTGAAAGGGTTCCCCGGATGGCGGAATGGTAGACGCAGCGGATTCAAAATCCGCCGGTGAACAACCATGAGAGTTCGAGTCTCTCTCTGGGGACCAAAGAGATAACCCGTGCGGTTCGTTGCCGTGCGGGTTTTCTTTTGCCTACAGGCGTTTTCAGGTTTTTGGTGTCTATGTACTGTCCGTGGAAGATCGTATTAGACCGTTGACAGCCGCGCATTTATTGGGGTATTTTTTGGGGTGTTTGGGGTTCGAGGTCGATTCGGCCCCCAATGGATACCCCAATAAGCGAGAAAGAAAATGCCCAAACTGGCCGCAGCGCTTACTCCAAAATCTTTGAAGGGCGCGATTGATAGGTTCGAAAAATCCAGTTCTCAGAAAAAACGCATAGCCGATGGCGGATGCACCGGGCTTGAGTTGCTTCTAAAAAGGACCGATGACGGCATAAGCAAGCGCTGGACGTTCCGGGCCACGGTTGAGGGCCGGGCGTATGATCGTTCGCTTTATGGCCTGACCTATCCGGAGTGCGGCATTAAGGCAGCTAGGGACAGGGCCCGGGAGTATCTGGATGCATTGAGGGCCGGCGTCGATCCTCTGGAGGAAAAGGCACGCATTCAACGGGAAGAGGCTGAGGCCAAAAGAGAGGCAGCGAGAAGCGCCTACACATTCGGCAATGCCGCCTCCGACTGGATGGAGGTAGCTAGGCGGGCTGATCGCTGGTTGAACAATTCACAGGGCGAACGAAAGGTAGAGGGGTATTTGCGCCGGTCCATTCTCCCGGTAGTCGGAGAGGTACCCATTAACGATTTTCAATGGACTCACGTTTACGATGTGATGATGACGGGCGACTTGTACAAAGAGCATTCCGAAGATGCGAAAAAATGCCGGACCATCATCAATGCTGTATGCACGGCGGCCCATACCAATGGATTCAGAGAGGCCAACGATGTGCCGGCCCGGTTGATTGGGGCGCTTAAGGCTAAGTTGGATTTGGTGGTACCCAACAAGAAAGCGAAGGGCCATGAGGGCAGAGTAGAGCCAGATGAAATACCGGAGTTTTTTTCTCAGATTGGCGACTTCTCCGGCATGAGCGCTAGGATGCTTGAATTCTGCATTTTGACGGCCTCACGTCCCGGGATGGTTCAGAAGTCAACACACAAGGACCCGTTAACGCGGCTGCCATTCGTTGCGGCGGCTCAGTGGAAAGACATTGACCTAGAGGCCGGCACTTGGACCGTATCTCCTATCGTTATGAAGATGAAAGGCCGGGAGCCGTTTACGGTGTTTCTGTCTAGCTATGCCGTTAAGTTGCTGAGGGCCCTGCCGCGTTTTGAGGGCTGCCCGTGGGTGTTTACTCGTAACGGCGTGAATCCTATCGGGCCGGGGGCTATGGCCGGCGTCATTGACTCAATGAACGCAAAGAGAAGGGCTGCAGGCTTGCACGAGTGGATTGATGAGACTCAAAGCCGGAGGGTTGGACGGCCGGTAAATGCAAGCCCGCACGGTACGGCCCGTTCATCCTTCCGAACATGGCTTACTACCGATAAGCATAAGAACTACCAACGGTTTAACCGTGAGGCCGCTGAGTTGTGTTTAGCTCATTTTGTCGGTGACGATTACGGCGGCGGCTACAATCGGCCGGACCTAGTAGACGCTAGGCGCGAATGTATGGAGGCATGGGGCCGCTATTGCGTTACCGGCCTCTATCCTGACGAATAACCCTGAACCCCGTTCCGGACGATGACCGGCGCGGGGTTTTTCTTTGCCTGTAGCCGGCGCTGGTGGTTCGATGCGCGTAAATCTGTGGCCCGGGAAAGTGTGAAAACTACGGTTTATTTTGGCCTTTTCGGTTTGTGACACTGTGGGACAGGGAAAGACGGGGAGCGGGTTCGGTTTGGGTGCGGTTTAGGAGTGGTTTAGGATGGTTGGAGAAGTAATAAATAATAAGAGAGAGAATAACCAATACATATCTATACCTAGGAAGTCTTAACCTATTGCCCATGAGCACGCCTCCCGGCTGGTCTTACTCGCTCATGTGGCCGGATTGCGTGAAGGGGTGAGCATGGAAAAGCGAGAGAGAGGCACCGGGAGCCGAAGGCAGAAGGGGCGACGCCGGGAGCCTGAGAAAGGGCCTTCCTTGTCGGCGTGGTTGCGTTGCTATGCGCAGGATGAGCAATCGGCAGAGGAGGCAGTGAGGCGCGCTCAGGAAGCGCGAGAGGGCCCGCAGGAAGGGCAGGTAGTGCATGCGGTCGGGCAGAGAAAATGAACAATTTGAGAGGGCCATAAAAAAGGGTGACGCCGGCCGGCTGGCTTGAGTGATTGGCCGGGGCCGTGGTCCTTCCGGCTTGATGGAATGCTAAAAAATGTTAAGGGTGCTGCCTGATTATCAGGGCGGCCGGAGCTCCGACGGGCTGTAGGTGAATGTTGAAAAATGTTGAGGGCTCTGCCTGAAAAACGGGGGGGCGGCCGGCGTCCCGGCTGGCATTGGCCCGGCGTTGAAAGGTGAGAGAATTTGAAGATATTGAAGGGCTTAAAAGGAGGATGACGATGAGAACAAAGCCGCGAAAGGCGTTCGATCTGGCAGAGGTTGAACGACTGGCCTCTCTGGGGTTGACTAGGGAGCAGATTGCCGCAGCGCTTGGGGCGTCCGCTTCAACGGTCTATAACCGGTTGCGTGATGATGAGGAATTCTCTGAGGCCGTGAAGCGTGGAGAGGCGCTAGGTATTGGGGCCGTGGCCTCTAAGCTGATGGATCAAATCAACGAAGGCAATACTACGGCCATGATTTTCTATCTCAAGTCCCGCGCCGGCTGGAGAGAGTCGAGCGAGATTCGAGTAGAGGCAAACACCCCCGGCGAGGGCATGGCTGCCGTTTACGCAACGATGAGAGAGGCTAACTCAAACCCCGAAGGGTAGGCTGCCTGTAGCCGGCGTCATGCTCCCGCAATGGGGCGTAATAGAGTGAACGGGCAAGAACGTATAAGAACGTAGGAGTACACTTTGTAGCGGTTTAACGCTTGACAGTGGTTGTTCCGGCGGGCTATCTTATAAATCCGGAGTCAAGGTTACTTGCTTCCTGTTTGCGCTAACCATACTTAAGAAGGAGGGGTGTTATGGCGTATACGACAGCACAGGCCCTCTTAGAGGAGTTTTGGGATTGCCGATTGCCTGTTGATCCAGCGTATTTCGCAGAGCGTTTAGGATTGACGGTGAAGTATTCATATGATTTAGGTTTGAAGTCTGGTTACTTGGACGTTGAGGCCAAAGAAATTTGTGTGAATGCTACGGAGCGCCAAGAGCGCCAACGTTTCACTATTGCCCATGAATTAGGCCATTATTGCCTTGGGCATGGAAGTTCGTTTAGAGATACGAGCAATCCCCAGTGGGTGCAGCAGTACGATCCGCAGAAGGAAATGTTCGCCGATCAGTTCGCGGCAGATTTGCTTATGCCGGCCTTGGCCATGAAGGCGGTTATTGATATCCGAGGGATTAAGGATCCCGTTCAACTTCGGAAGATGTTCCGTGTTTCTTCTGCTGCTATGTATGTTCGCCTGAAAAGATTAGGGTACGCCCATGGGTGAAGAGTCTGTTGATCTTCGGAAAGAAATTGCTCAGGCCAAAGAGCAGATTAATTCTCCGGATGATGCTTTAGCAGACATAGCGATCAAACTCCAAGAAACGGAGTTGCAGTCCAAGCTACTGAAAGTTCAGATAGAACAAGCTACGTTGGAGAAAGAAAATCTAAGGATTGAGCGCTTACGTCGGAATAATGAACGCCGGCCCGTTATTTTCTGTGGAGTTGCGGTTGTTATTGTCTTGATGTACTTAGGTCTCATCTCTATCCTTGTCAGGGATTTATGGTTCCCGTGTCCGGGATTAGTAAGAGTGTTGGACCGAGGTTATTTCATTGAGGTGATTTTGCTTGCCGTCGTTCCTACTGTCCTTGTGGCGTTGTTGATGAAGGCTGTTTTTTCTGCAACTCCGAAAAAAGAACAGGACAGCGAGATAAAGATATCTGATGCCATACCGTTGAAGCTCATCACTTCAAATATTGAGAAAACGGCAGGTTAATAACCATTCACCCCGCAAAGCATTCTTGCGGGGTGTTTGTTTTTTGATGTTGGCTTTCGTTGAGCTCCTTGCCGGCGGCGGGTTATTGAAAAATATTAAGGTCTACAGGGCCGAAGGCGTCACGCTCCTACGGTGTGAAGCTATGCCGGCGGAAGGGCATAGCGGCCTGCTGGCGGCCTTCTCAGACATCCAATGGGCGGAAGGCTTGATAGACCCGCACGCGGTCTGTGGTGGCCCATGTGTGGCCTCTCATAAGGTATTGCAGGGGATGGCGTCTAAAAGGGCTTCAAAACAATCGGATGCTTACAGCCGCAACGGTTTGAAGGTGGCGCCTAAACGGCGTCAGACCTACGAGGTAGGGGGCGGGGTGAGTCTAAAAATCAAACGATTTACTAGACCACGCCCCTAGGTAATTTGGTATGCGTGCGATTCGTGGAGTTTTTGAAGGGCTTTAGACGTCGCCTTTGGTTCTCGCACAGATGAAATTAGAAAAGATGGCTGCGTGAATGCCGCTCAAGGCGTCGAGAATGCTCATCAAAAAACGCATCAATTTACGCAATGCTTCGCGCGCGCGAGACGTGCGGAAAACCCCACTTCCTGACTTTTGCGCAAATTTGAGCGAAAGCGTTTAGGGGGTGAATGATGCGGGGAGCCTGAGGGCCGAGGTACTGGGAAGGGGCTTCCGATACTGCGGATCGTTCGAGCCCCGCTATCGGCCTAGTTGCACCGATGAAAAGGGTGTTAATTAACACTTCAGTTTACAGACACGTAAACAGAAGGGGCGTTGCTTTCCATTGCAATGCAGAGGGATGCGGTGCCTGCGTGGTGTAAACATTCTTAGATTGCTTGCACCCCTACTTTGCATGCAATCCGTGTCCACGCGCGCGCGAGACGTTCCGAAAACCTCCCTCACGGCTTGAGGCTCAAGGGGTTGAGGCTGATTGTGAGGCCCGGGGAAAGCTAAAAAATGTTAAGGCCCGAGGGCGTTTCGCAGGCCATTCGATCGCGCCGGTAGAGGATGAACCCCGAGCGAACTCCGAGCGCTGCTACGGCCTTCCATGCTGAGGATGAGGCGAATGCCCCGACGGCTAGTTGATAAGTCCGGCATCGTGCTGGTGCGCAGGATGTAGAAAAATGTTGAGCCCTTGATGCCTTCCGCTTCGCTAGAGGCGTTATCTCTAACGCTTTCGGTTGGTAGGTACTTCGGTGCCGTTGACTGCGGCGTGAGGCGCCGAGCCCGGGCATCGGCTAGTTGCTGAGATTTTTGTCGAGGCCGTTTCGTTTCCCGAGTGCGCGGCCTGCGGCCCTCTCGGCGGGGCTTGCAACCGCTCAAGGTACTGGGAAGCCTAAACCCCAATGTGCGGGTGCTTGCGAGTCCCGAAGGTCGTCTAGTTATTGGTTTTGAAAATGTGGTCTGACCACTAAAAAGGGGCTTATCGCTCGGCTTTTGTTTGTGTTTACTGGAGGAGCGTATGTCGCTGAAAACAGCGGGAATTCGAGAGTTTGCGAGGATGATTGGTCGCTCGCATTCTTGGGTGGTCTCGCAGTGCCAGCGCAACATCATCCCCAAAACCACTGACGGAAAGATGCCGGTCGATGAAGCCTTGAAAGCGGTCGCTCGACTTTTTGCGGCAGTCCGCGCGCGCACGCGCACGCGAGGAAATCCGCAAATTATCGTTTTCCCTAGAAAAAGCCTGTCGTGTTCACATGGCGTTCGCATGGAGTTCAAGTCAAAAAAAGACTAGGCGCGTTTTTCTGAGTTTGTCGTTATAGTCCTTAGTAGAACGTAAATCGTGTTCCCTATAAGCGATAAACACCGAGCAATGACGATAGATTTACAAAACCTGTTTGCAGGTTGCGCGGGCATGGAAGCCGGCACGGAAGACTTGTCCAAATACGCAGAAGCGGTAGCAAAGCGAGACGCGCTGGAGGAAAAGTTAAAGGCCCTTCAGGCTGAATATGAAGCCGCAAAAAAGGACGTGGAAAACATCGAACAAGAAAGGGCGGCAGCGCTCCGCAAGCGTGAGCGGGCAGAAGCTGACGGCGTTATCGAAACTGTTGAGGAAAGGTACGCCCGGCTGTTGTGGTACTTAGAGCCTGCATACGCGGTAGCGGATTTTGCATGGCTTTTCTTGGGAGTCGTACCGTCTGCCGCAAGCTGTGTAGCGAGCGCATTTAGGCAGGCGTGGCGCAAACTGGTTGCGAAACTTTCTGAAATCATCCGTGGTGCAACCGATATTGTGGGCGGGAAAGTTGAGACGCGCCCCGTGGACAATACAAGCCTTTATCCGATTGAGGCTTATCGTGTTGCGTGTAGAAGGCTGAAAAAGAATCTTGACGCCCCCATTTTCACTTTCCGGCATGAATGCACCAAAGAAGATGTTGAGCGGGAGTACCGCGCGCTTCCGTCTGTCGCGCTTTATCAGAATCTCTACAACAAATCTTTTGCCGGACATATCAAGCGCATGAAGCGAGGCCGAAAGCGCCTCGAAGATGACGATGAAAAGATGGCGGTCGTGCAACGGGTAGCGGACAAGGCAGGCAGGAGCTTTTGGACGATTGGAGAGTTTCAATCTCTAGTCGCAGATGAAATCGGTACAGACGGTGCTTCAACGGCGAAAGATTGGGTTGCCGCTTGGATGAAAACGCACCCGGGAGAAGTCACGTTAAGGAATGAAAAAAGAAGGCATTCCCAAAGACGGGATTTAAAACCCGTCCTTTCCGTTGGAGTTTAAAAAACTCTTGTGTTAACGGTATTTAAAGCGCGGCGCAAGGGTCTCCGCGCTTTTTTATGCTCCTTTACGTACGGTGTCGACTGATGCCGACAAACTACGATTAAGGAGGCGCAATGGCGCATAAATTCAAGCAAACGTCCGGTACGGCGCAGGCTGTTTCCGGGGCCCTTCTCCGCACTGCGAAGGCGTGCGCTCTTTTGGGGATTAGCAAAACCACGCTTTACACGTGGAGCAAGATAGATCCCACGTTTCCGCAGCCTATCCGAATCGGAGCGCGTTGCACGGCATGGAAGGCTGACGAGCTGGCCGCGTGGATCGAATCTCGTTCCCGGGTCGAACTACGGGAGGGCATGGCATGAGTGAGTGCAAATACCCGGTCTCCCTCTCCGATGTGGCGCACGCTCATAAGCTGCCGCCGTCGGTGCTGCGCAAATCCTTCTCTCGCTTCCTTGAGGTCATGCCTGATGCTGAGGATCATGCTGAACTGGTTGAGGAGACTACCCGAGGCGGCTTCGGCGGGCGCTGCCTGACCTATCGCGTGGACTCCGTGGCGCTGGCCGCGTTCATGTATTGGCGTGAGCATCGTGGCCGCCTGCCCCGTTTCTTCGGCGTCGTGAGGCGCGTTGTGGAGGGCGGGCAATGCTGAGGAAAGCAAAAGGTCAGGCCGCTGTGAGTGTCATCGTTCCGAAGGGTGATAGCAGAGGAAACGACGGCGCTCCGGTAGACGGCCTGAACGTGAAGAATAGCCGGGCATCGGCGCCTTGTGCAATGGGCCGCTGGCGTGCTATCCTGTCCGTACTCGTTCGCAAGAATGAGGGCAGGGGTAGGAGCCTGCTAGTTTGTTCTAGGCGCATTGTCGCCACGTCCCGTTTTGCACGTGGCGTTTCTTTTGGCGGCAATCGCATCCATGGCCTTAATGCGCCCGCATTCATCATGGGCGCATTGCATCCGCAGATTTTGACGGGTGGCCGTGGGGATGGCTTTCGAGCCTACCGCTTCCTAGAACACGGTACTTCCTACTCCCCACGGCCTGCCCTCCCCGTAGGAAAGGGAGTGCAGCTCTTACAAGTTGTTCTAGGAGCATCCGCCATGATGCGAACTCTAAGCCGTAATGTATCCACGGCATTCCCCTCCACACCTGAACCTATCTTCCTGCCCGTCCAGTCGTGCCACAAGCGCGTCGAGGAGCGTCCGCAGGTCAACACCTTTGCCGATGTGGCCGACAGCGCCGAGGGCCTTTTCCAGCGCGCTCAGGTCGCCTACCGTGAAGCCGCCTTTCTGCCGTCCGCTGCTGCCCGTGCCGAGCTGCGCGCCCGGGTCTCCGACTATCTGGCCGAACTGATCGCATTCTGCCGTGAGGTTGAAAGCCTTCCTGCCGGTCAAAACCCGATGGAGGCGCGTCATGGCTGAACTCAATCAACATGATGAGATCGCCGGGGGCGTAGACCGTGGCGCATTCTATGCCGTGATGAGCGCAATGGCTTCTCGTGATCCCAAGCGTGTGGCCCTCGCCGAGGGTGATGCGTTTACCGCCCTCCAGTCGATCGGCTCGATGCTCAATGTCGTGGCGGATTATCTCTATCTTCGTGCACAGAATCCGGAAGGCGTTTTGTATGCCACTGAGGCAGAGATTGCCGATGCGGTGTATTCGCTTTCGGATTTGACCGCATGCGTGCATTCGTCACTGAATGAAGCTGAGAACGTCCGGTACATGCTTCGGCACCCGCGCAAGAGCGAAGGCAAAACCCCTGTGAATACATCTAAGGAGGGCTGATATGAGTCCTATCAAAGACCGAAGTGTATCCACTGAAAACGCACGTGGTGCGCTGGTGACTGAGTACCAACGGTATGAGGAAAGTGTCCTACGCGAAAAGTCCTACGCGCTGAACATGGCCGACCGTGAACTCATTCGGCTGGCTGTGTTTGATCCTCATGGCGTAAATGACGCTCGGGAACTCATTGCCACGATCATGGCGGCCATTGATGAGGCGGTCGAGATCAAGACGATCGAACGTTTGAGCCGCTGGGAAGAATCCGAACGCCAAAAGGAGGGGAACCATGATTAATCATTCCGGACAGTTTGAACGGGTAGGCGGGCCGGGATTTTTCTTCCCGTCATTGGCTGAGGCGGCGCAGGCCGTGGAGGTCGACGCATCCCGCCTTCCGAACGCGAGAAGCGGTAGCCATTACATCCCGGCTAGCGTGCTGGGAGGCGGTCGCAATGATGCCGGTCGTGTGAGCTTTCACAGTGACGGACGCGGCGGCAGGGTATTCAATTTCAAATCCTCATTGATGGCCGTATGGCGAGAGGATGCCGGTAGGCGCCTTTCGGCGATTGAGAAGCGGCGTCTCCAGTACCAACGAGAGATTGCCGAGGCGGCTGAAGCTGAGGCCGAGAAAGCGCGGGCCGATGAAGGCCGTTACACGGCGGAATTGATCCTTAAGGCTTGTGCCCGTGTTGACGATCATCCCTACCTGACGCGAAAGCGTGTGAGGCCCGTCGGGCCCATGTATGAGGCTGATGTAGCTGTAGCTAATGCCGTTCTAGCCGATAGGGGGTATCGCACTGCCTTCGGCTTCCAGCGCATTGGATACCGCTCCCCTGAATGGCACCCGATGACGGGCCACGTGCTGGTGGTGCCTATGTGGAATGAAGGCCAATTAGGCACGCTTGAATTTATAGACGCAGCCGGGCACAAGTCCTTTCTTCCGAAGGCTCCGACGGCCGGGGCGTGGTGGTCTACCCGCCTCATTGGGGAGTCCATGACTATCGGCATTGCTGAGGGCGTGGCCACGGCGTTAAGCATTGACCTTGTGAGGGGCATTCCATGCGTAGCTGCTATGAGCTGCGGGAACATGCCGCGCGTTGCAGGATGGTTTGCCCGGCATTGGCCCGGACGACAATTCGTCGTTTTCTCTGATGTGGGCAATGGTGAGAAGGATGCCCGGAAGGCAGCCGCAGTGTGCGGCGGCAGGCTTGAGCTTCCGGCCTTCGCCGGCGAATTGCTTGAGGCATTCAAGGAAAGGACGGGGACGGATAAGGATCCAACCGATTGGAATGATTACTACGTAGCTACGGGAGAATTGCCGTGACGCTGATCGAAAAAAATCAGGCCGACACTCAGAAGAATGCGGCCTGCGAAGCGGAAAAATTTCCAATTCCTGTTGATGACATTGTACCCGGCTGGAGCATTGATCCTGTGACGGGGGAGCGTTTTTTTACCTCTCCGAAGGGAACTACGTTTTTCGCCGGCTCCGGCGGCCTGAGGGCGGCCATTGGCGATAAGGCCCCGGCCCCGGTCTGCGGGTGGATTGAAGTCGTGTCCGAAGGGTGCAACCGTGACGGGAAGGGCTTCAAGCGTCTAGTCCGATTCAAGGATAGGCGCGGCATCATGCATAGGCTCATGCTTGACCTATCGGACATTGGCGGCAATCCCGGCGCGGTATGCAAGCGCCTTCTTGATGACGGGTTGCCTCTCTACAGCGTCACGCAGCAGGGCGGCAACGCCCAGTTGGTCGACTTCCTGTTGAATGCGCCGGTGCAGCATCAATTCACTGCGGCAGATTCGTATGGATGGTTCGAGCGTGGAGGCGTGTTTGTTCTGCCTGCGGGGGCCGTCGGTATCCCTTCCGACGGCGTGAAGGTGGAGCCGCCGGGCGACGATACCGGAGCGCCCATGTATTCGCAGGCGGGGACGCTTGAGCAATGGAAAGCAACCATTGGCATGGATGCCCGGCATTCGTCCCGTATTGCCTTCGCTATCTGCATAGCGTTTGCGGCCCCGTTGCTGGCCTTCACTGATGAGGGCAGTGGCGGCTTTCACTTCGTGGGGAAATCCTCTCAAGGCAAATCAACGGCAATGAAGGCGTTGTGTTCCGTGTGGGCGCAGGCCGTTGAGGGCTGCGGGGAGTTGGCTTCGTGGAGGTCTACCGATAACGGCTTGGAAGCCGTGGCAGCCGCCCATACCGATTTGCCGTTGATCCTTGATGAGCTGAAACAGGCCGAGAGAAGCGTCGAGCAGGCGTTGTACATGCTTGCCAACGGCGCAGGAAAGCGCAGACAAACGCGCGGCCTGAAGGCTCAAAAGCCGCTGACGTGGCGCACGCTTTACGCGAGTACCGGGGAGCTGACGGCCGATGAGCTTGCGGCTCAATATGGCAAAGAGGTTGCCACTGGGGCTAATGTCAGAATGGCGAACATTCCGGCGGTGCCGGAGGGAGGCGCCTTCGGCGTGTTTGAGACTGTTCCGCAGGGCATGACGCCGGAGGCGTTGGCGGAGTCGTTCGCACACAATGCGGCCCGCGTCTATGGAACGGCGGGCCCGGCTTTCCTAGCTAGGTTGGTGGAGCGCGTCCAGTCTCTCGGCGGGGCCGAGCGCATGTCCGAGGAGTTGCGTCGAATGATGAAAGAGTGGATTGATGCCAATGGGGCGGATGTCCTTTCCTCTCAAACCCGGCGAGTAGCAAAACGCTTCGCGCTTGTGGCGGCAGCCGGGGAGCTGGCTGCAGCCTTCGGCGTCCTTCCGTGGAATCAGGGCGAGGCGTCACAGTATGCGGCCGCATGCTTCCGGTCATTCCTTGCGGACTTTGAAACGAGCGAGGATCGGGCCTTGCGTCTTTGTGAAATACCCTTCCAGCTCATTGACTCCTATCCGGAGAACTTCTCCTATCACATGCCGGACGGCGGCAGGACTGAGGCCAAATACACAACGCCATTCTATGGGGATGTGGTCTCAGATATGCCGGTAGATGGCGGGGAGGGGCGCGGGGCTCCCGCGCTGGTGCTCATGACGGGCGAAGGATGGAAAAAGGCGTGCGGCCGGAATGCTGCGGAAATCGGACGGGCAATGATGGCCATGGGCTATTTGCTTTCCAACAATGGCCGGAAATTCCAGCATAACGGCAGTGCTGATACCTTTCTCGGTATTCCTATCCACGGAAGATACATTTTTATTCGTGAGGGTTCATACTCGGCGAAGGTGGCGGATTTCCTAGCCGAAACCTATTTTTCAAAGGGTGCGGTTTGTGAAATGCGCAAAAAAGCCATGAGGAGAATCGTGCAATCGACTGTGGCACAGCCTTGTAACCTGATAAACCGGTCGAAAAATGGCACGCTTCCTCGAAAGGCCTGTGCCACAGGCCTTCAAACCGATAAACCGGATAAACCGAAAAAATGACAAAGACCTAGGGTGTAAGGGGTAAAAAAGTGGTGCCTCTCGGCTTGATAGCTGAGAGGCATTTTTTATGTATCGGTTAACGGACGGTCCATGTATCCACGGCCTGACGGTTTGAACGTCCGCATGGCGTAGGAGGTGACGCCGGGGCCTTCTGGTGATTCGGCATTGATGACGATGAGTGCCGGGAGGTTGATGAGCAATAGACGGCAGGGGCCGGAGTGTGAGAGGCCGGCAGGGAATGACGCCGGCCATTATGTGAAGGATGGCGTTAAACTGGTGAGGCGATGGAGAGAGGCGGCGGCCCTCAAATACCCCTAGCAAAAAATTTATTGGGGTGTTTTGCGGGGTGTTTTTGAGAAAACTAAAATTTGTATCTGTCTTGCAACGGTTTTTGGTCCCCTCTCTGGGACCATCAAAAGCTAAGGTCGATGCAGTCGTTGCACCGGCCTTTTCTTTTATCCTGCTCAAGAAGCGGCAAAGCCTGTGCGGAAGTCCGCACAGGCTTTGCGTAATGAGAGTTGGGTCCTGTCTCAGAGATGCTGGCGGAGGAACTGTGCCAGCGCCGCGAGCTCGTCCTGACAGATTTCGTGGTCCATGTCGAACGGAAGCCAGCGGAAGTCGGGATTGATCTCCTGAATGACCTGAGCGCTGCGCTTGGCGGTCAGCGGCGAAATGACGGAGTCGAAGAGACCGTGCGCCATGAAGATGGGCGTCTTGCGGCCGGCGGGCGTGATTTCTGAGAACAGAGTGGCCGCGAGCGGCAGGTAGCCCGAAAGGGCCACGATGCCCGCGACAGGTTCTTCTTCACGAAGCCCCGCGTAGAGTGCGGCGGCCGCGCCCTGAGAGAAGCCTCCGAGGAAGATGCGGCTGCGGGGGATGCCCGCCTTTTCGACGTCCGTGATGAGAAGACTGATGCGGGCTGCGGTTTCCCTGATGCCTGCACGGTCCTCGTTGTCGTCGATCTTGTCCGAGCGCACGTCGTACCAGGCGCGGAGCGGATAGCCCGGATGCGCGGAGATTTCACGCACGGGGGCGTTGGGCAGAATGAATCGGCAGACGGGACCGCCGAAGTCAAGGATCTCGTCAGGGAAGGGCGCGAAGTCGTTGTTGTCGACGCCCATGCCGTGGAGCCAGATGACGGCGGCTTCAGGCGCATTCTGCGCGCGCTGCGGGGAGACCATCAGGATGTCCTTCGGATCGAAGGGCTTGCCGGCGGGTTCCGCAGGCTTGGCGGGTTGGGAGGGCAGAACCGGTTCGGCCTGCTTCTCCTCTGCGGGCTTCGGGCGCTGAGCGCTCTTGGGGCGGAAGGCCCTGACGACTTCCTCGCGGGTCTCGACGTAGGGACCGCCGATGAGGTCGATGCAGTAGGGCACGGCTGCAAAGATGCCGTTGACGACGGACTTGCCGTCCTTGTCCCTGAGGCCCTCAAGCGTTTCTGCAATGGCTTTGGGCTGGCCGGGAAGATTGATGATGAGCGCCGCATGATCGGGCGTTTCACGAAGCACGGCCGTCTGGCGCGACAGAATGGCGGTCGGGACGAAGTGGCCCGAGATCGCCCGCATCTGTTCGCCGAAGCCCGGCATCTCGCGCGTACCGACGGCAAGCGTCGCTTCGGGCGTGACGTCGCGGCGCGAGGGACCCGTCCCGCCCGTCGTGAGGATGAGGTCGCAGCCGATGATGTCGACGAGTTCGCGCAGCGTCTTCTCGATCTCGAAGCGCTCGTCGGGGATGAGGCGCTTGTGCACGACCATCGGGTTGATGATGGCCTTCCTGCACCAGGCTTCGAGCTCGGGAATGCCGCGGTCGTCATAGACGCCCCTGCTGGCGCGGTCGGACACGGACACGAGGCCCAGAATCAGTTCGTTTTCACTTTTGCGAGGCGGCTTCATCGAAATCGTCCTTTGGCCTGATGGTTATTCTTCGTTCTCGTCGTCTTCGGCGAAGAGGCTGATGGGCTCTTCGAGAAGATCATGAAGGTAGCGGTAAAGCTCGCGGGCGCTCTTGGGCGGTTTCTGTGCCTCGCGCTCCTTGCGAGCTGCACGCACAAGCGTGCGAAGGCGCGGGATGTCGGCTTCGGGATGCTCGCTGATGAATTTGGTGAGCGCTTCGTCGCCTGCAAGCATTTGGTCTCGCAGCGTCTCGCAGCGGTGAAGCAGGGCGACGGCGGCGCGGGATTCGCCCGTGACGCGGTCGATCGCTTCGCGAACGGCGACGGGATCCATGTTGCGCATCTTCTTGCCGATGAGCTGGAGCTGGCGTCGCTGCGCGCCGAAGCTTCTCATGCGGCGGAATTCGACGATTTCCACGAGAACCTCGTCGGGAAGGCCGATGCGCTTGAGCTGCTCGTCGCCGAGCTTCGTCATCTCGCGTCCGAGATCCTGGAGCGCGTTCTGCTCGCGCTTGAGCTGGGATTTGGAGGGGCCGCGGTAGCCGTTTTCGTCAACGTCGTCTTCGTAGGTCTGTTCCTGGCGCATGGCAAAGCTCTTGCGTTAAAAAGTCATCAAAACCCTTATGATAGCGGGATCGTGGGCAGGACGTCGGATGCCCGAAGGCCCGTGAAGGCGTAGGAAGGAGAGTGAAAATGCAGGATGAAGTCGAAATGCGCACGGAGGAGCTCGCCCGATGGACGGTGGAGCGTTCGAAGTCGCTGGGGGCGGACTGCGCAAGCGCCGAGGTGAGCCACGACAAGGGGCTGAGCGTGACGGTGCGCATGGGGGAGGTCGACGCCGTAGAGCACACCGAGGAGCGTGTCCTGACGCTCAGCGCGTGGATCGGAAGGCGAAAGGGCTGTGCAAGCACGTCGGACTTTTCCGAACGCTCGCTCGAGGCGGCCGTGCAGGCCGCCGTCGACATCGCCCGCGTCTCGGCGGAGGACCCTGTTGCGGGGCTTCCCGAGGCGGAGGATCTGCAGGCCGACATGCGTGACCTGTCGCTCTGGCATCCGTTCGAGGGAGGCGTCGAGGAGGCCGTAAGGCTGGCCTCGGCCGTAGAGGAGGCCGTCTTCGAGGCGGACGAGCGGATCGTCAACTCCGATGGCACGAACTTCTCGACCTCGTCGGGGGAGTTCACGCTGGCCAATTCGCTCGGGTTCTGCGCTGGCTACAGGTATTCGCGCCACGACATGGACGCTGCGCCCATTGCCGAGGACGACTCCGGCATGCAGCGCGACGGCTGGTGGACGCAGGGGCGCGCCGTCGGGGATCTTCTGGATCCCGCCGAGCTCGGACGCACGGCTGCGGGGCGCACGGTCGCTCGCCTTGGCGCAAGGCCGCTGTCGAGCCGTCGTGCGCGGGTGCTCTTTGATGCGCCCGTGGCGACGGGACTTCTGGACATTCTTGAAGAACTCCTCAACGGGCGCGCCTGGTACAGGCACGCGAGCTGTCTCGAGGGAAGGCTTGGCGAGCGGATTCTTCCTGCTCATGTCTCCGTGGAGGAGGATCCCTATCTCATGAGGGCGCTCGGTTCCGGAGTCTTCGACGACGAAGGGTGCGCGGGACGAAGACGCATGATCGTGTCGGACGGACGGATTGAGGGGATCTTTCTCTCCAGCTACTCCGCCCGAAGGCTCGGAATGAGGACGACGGGAAATCTCGGCGGAGCCTACAACCTGAGGCTTTCCAGCGCCGAGACTCGACCTGAGGACACGAGGCGGGCGATGCTCGAGCGCCTTGGCACGGGATTCCTCGTGACGGAGCTGATCGGGCAGGGGCTCAACGCGGTCTCGGGAGACTATTCGAGGGGAGCCTCGGGCTTCTGGGTCGAGAACGGGCGGATCGTTGCCCCCGTCGAAGGGGTGACCATTGCCTCGAACATTCTCACGATGATGAAGACGATCGAGGCGATCGGAGCCGACGAACACGACACGGGCGTGCGTCGATCGGGAAGCCTGCTGATTCCCGATCTGATGCTCGCGGGCGAATGAGCTCTGACGAATGAGCCTCGAAGGGGGCTTCTTCGCAACGAGGTGCAAAGTCAGGCGTCTTTGTCGAGACAGTCGCGGGCAAAGCGGGTAGAATGCCGCTTTTCTCAAATTCCCACTGGCCTGTCAAGCCATGCAAGAACAGCACTTATCCGATTTCGATTTCGAGCTCCCGCCGGAGCTCATCGCCCAGTACCCCCTTGAAAACCGCACTGCATCTCGTCTTCTGCACGTCACGAAGGACGTGATCGAGGACTGCACGTTCACGGACATCGAGGGCTTTCTTCACGAAGGCGACCTGCTTGTCGCCAACAACACCAAGGTCATCAAGGCCCGCCTGCTCGGCCGCAAGGCCACGGGCGGCAACGTCGAGGCCCTGATTGAGCGCGTCACGGGCGAGCGCACCGCTATCTCCATGGTTCGCGCCAGCAAGTCCCCGAAGCCGGGCACTGTCCTCTACTTCGAGGCCGACGGCATCGAGGAGCCCGTCATAGTGACGGGCCGTCAGGGCCAGTTCTTCGAACTTGAGTTCGAGCGTCCCGTACTCGACGTTCTCGAGGCGTTCGGTCGCGTTCCACTTCCTCCCTACATCACGCATGCGGCGCAGAAGTCCGACGAGAGCCGCTATCAGACGGTCTATGCCCGCTATCCCGGCGCCGTGGCCGCTCCAACGGCCGGCCTTCACTTCACCGAGGATCTTCTCGGCAGGCTTGCGGCCAAGGGGGTCGACATCGAGTATGTCACGCTTCACGTCGGCGCGGGGACCTTTCAGCCCGTTCGCGTCGAGAATCTTTCTGAACACCAGATGCATTCGGAATGGTTCAACATGCCCGAAGACGTGGCCGCGCGCATCAATCGTGCGAAGGCCGAGGGCCGCCGCGTGATCGCCGTCGGCACGACGTCGCTGCGCACGATCGAGAGCGCGGCCGACGCTGTCGGGCACGTGGCCGCGGGCGCCCGCGACACCTCGCTCTTCATCATGCCCGGCTATCGCTTCCGCATCATCGACGCGCTCATCACGAACTTCCATCTTCCGAAGTCGACGCTCGTCATGCTGGTCTCCGCCCTTGCGGGCCGCGAGCGCATTCTGGAGGCCTACCGCCATGCCGTTGAGGAGAAGTACCGCTTCTTCAGCTACGGCGACGCATGCTTCATCGAAAACGCCCGTCTTGCAGGCTGATCCGGCCAGCAGGACCTGTACACAAGACAAGGACACAAGAGAAACATGGCTTTTGATTTCAAGGTCAAGGCGACGTGCGGCAGAGCCCGTCGCGGCGAACTGACGCTCAATCACGGCGTCGTTCAGACGCCGATCTTCATGCCGGTCGGCACCTACGGTTCCGTGAAGGCGATGGCGCCCTATGAACTCAAGGAGATCGGCTCCCAGATCATCCTCGGCAACACCTTCCACCTGTGGCTGCGTCCCGGGCTCGAGGTGATTGGGGCCCACAACGGTCTTCACGACTTCATGCAGTGGGACAAGCCCATCCTGACCGACTCGGGCGGCTTTCAGGTCTTCAGCCTTGGCGAACTGAGGAAGATCACCGAGGAAGGCGTGAAGTTCAGCAATCCGATCAACGGCGACAAGCTCTTCCTGTCGCCCGAAGTGTCGATGAAGATCCAGCGCGTGCTCAACTCCGACGTGGTGATGGTGCTCGACGAGTGCACGCCCTACAAGATCGGCGACCGTCCCGCCACCGAGTTCGAGGCCGCCAAGTCGATGCGCATGAGCCTTCGCTGGGCGAAGCGCTCGCGTGACGAGTTCGATCGTCTCGAGAACCCGAACGCACTCTTCGGCATCGTCCAGGGCGGCATGTTCGAGCACCTGCGTGAGGAGTCGCTCGAGGGCCTCAAGGACATCGGCTTCCACGGCTATGCCGTGGGCGGCCTTTCCGTCGGCGAGCCCAAGGAGGACATGCTCCGCATCATGGACCACATTGTGCACAAGCTCCCCGACGACCGTCCGCGCTACCTGATGGGCGTGGGCACGCCCGAGGACCTCGTGGCCGGCGTCTCCCAGGGCATCGACATGTTCGACTGCGTGATGCCCACCCGCAATGCGCGCAACGGCTGGCTCTTCACCCGTTTCGGCGACGTGAAGCTCAAGAACAGCCGTTACCGCAACGATCTGCGTCCGCTTGATCCGAGCTGCAACTGCTACACGTGTCGCAACTTCACGCGCGCCTATCTGCATCATCTCCACAAGGTAGGCGAGATCCTCGGCGCGCGCCTCAACACGATCCACAACCTCTCCTTCTACCTTCAGATCATGCAGGAGATGCGCGACTCGCTTGAGGCAGGGACGTTCGAGGCCTGGAAGAAGCAGTTCGCCGAGGATCGCGCCCGCGGGGTGGAGTAAATCCTCCCGGAGTTTCTCAGTCAGAGATAAGGCAAGATCTTTATAATGTCTCAAATCTCCTTCGGCGGGACTCGCT